>MDSV01153277.1_pt1 | contig 113623 bp, 116 predicted proteins | sample 810851 | NCBI WGS metagenome assembly MDSV01 (sample SAMN05326640, study PRJNA326480) | marine metagenome | isolation source: seawater | place: Atlantic Ocean: North East | collected 2012
GGGCAGGACTCGAACCTGCGACCAATTGATTAACAGTCAACTGCTCTACCAACTGAGCTACCGAGGAATAAACGAAACATACTTTTTTTAAAAAAATAAAACAAGATATTTCTTGGAGGCCACGTCCAGAATCGAACTGGAATAAAAGGATTTGCAATCCTCTGCGTAACCATTCCGCCACGTGGCCAAAGCTTGCAATAAGAACTATTTAAATCATTTAAGTCCTGCAATAAAGCAAAATCTATCTCTTTAAGGTTTTTATACGTTTGATATAAACTCTTATAAGATATTAATTAGCAATAAAATGGAATTTAAGAAATATAACCACATTATAGAGGAAAAAAAAAATCTTAGAATTTTGGGATAAAAAAGGCTGTTTTAAACCAATCCCTACAAAGTCAAAAAAAACTTTTTCTATGGTGATACCTCCACCCAATATCACAGGAAGGCTTCATATGGGTCACGCACTAAATAATAGTCTTCAAGATGTTCTAGTAAGATTTTATAGAATGAAAGGTTTCGAAACGTTATGGCAACCAGGTACCGATCACGCTGGTATAGCCACACAAGCGGTTGTAGAAAAAGATTTAGAAAAAAAAGGTTTAAATAAAAACTCAATAGGAAGAGATGAATTTATTAAAAAAGTATGGGCTTGGAAAAAAGAGTCTGGTGACACAATAATAAACCAACTCAAAAAACTTGGTTGTTCATGTGATTGGACAAGAACTAGATTCACAATGGATAAGGATTTGTCAAAAGCCGTAATAAAAGTATTTGTTGAGCTTTATAAAAAAAAATTGATTTATAAAGATATAAAATTGGTAAATTGGGATACAAAACTTCAAACGGCTATATCAGACTTAGAAGTTGTACAAAAAGATGTGCAATCGCAACTATATTATATAACTTACAAATTAATTGACTCTTCAGAAAAGATAACGATAGCAACCACAAGACCAGAAACAATGATGGGCGATACCGCAATAGCTGTAAATCCTAAAGATATTAGATATAAAAATTTTATAGGAAAAAGTGTTAAAATTCCTATTGTTGAAAGAACCATAAACATAATAGGAGATCATTACGCTGATCCGGAGCAAGGGACAGGTGCAGTAAAAATTACACCAGCTCATGACTTTAATGATTATAACGTAGGAAAAAGAAACAATCTTAAAATAATAAATATTTTAGAGAAAGATGGAAAAATTAACAAAAACGGAATTAAAGATTGTATAGGTCTTGGTAGGTTTGAAGCAAGAAAGTATATTATTGAAAAACTTAAGTTGTCAGGTGAGTTAATAAAAGTTGAATCTATTAAAAATAAAGTTCCTTATGGAGATAGATCAGACACTATTATTGAACCACTTTTAACTGAGCAATGGTTTGTCAAAGCTAAGTCATTATCAAAAAAACCTATAAAGATCGTTAAAGAAAACAAAACTTCTTTTTTTCCAAAAAGTTGGACAAAAACTTTTTTTCAATGGATGAATGAAATTGAACCTTGGTGTATTTCTAGACAAATTTGGTGGGGACATAGAATACCAGCTTGGTATGGTGCAGATGGTAAAATATTTGTAGCTGAAAATGAAGAAGAAGCATATCAAATAGCTAAAAAAAACTATAAAAAAAAATCTTTTAAATTAACTCAAGAAACAGATGTTCTTGACACATGGTTTTCTTCAGCTCTATGGCCGTTTGCTACATTAGGCTGGCCAAATAAAACAAAAGAATTAAAAAAATTTTATCCTACATCTATTTTAGTAACTGGTTTTGATATTATATTTTTTTGGGTTGCAAGAATGTTAATGATGGGGAATTATTTTCTAAAATCCACCCCATTTAAGAAAGTATATGTTCATGCATTAGTAAGAGATGAAAAGGGCCAAAAAATGTCAAAGTCTAAAGGTAATGTGATTGATCCATTGGAGTTAATTAATTTATATGGAGCAGACAGTTTAAGATTTACTCTAATTTCAATGGCGTCTCCGGGACGTGATGTCAAACTTTCGAAAGATAGAGTAGTAGGTAATAGAAATTTTATTACGAAAATTTGGAGCGCTAATAATTTTTTAAATTTGAACAAGTGTAAAATGAATAAAAACATTAATTTAAAAAAAATTAAACTACCAATAAATCATTGGATTTATAATGAGTTTATCTCAACTAGAAATGAGGCAACCAAACATATAGAAAACTTCAGATTTGATGAAGCATCTAGAATAATATATAAATTTGTTTGGCACTCTTACTGTGATTGGTATTTAGAATTTTTAAAACCAATATTTAATTCTAAAAATAAAGTAAAAATAAATGAAGCTAGAATATTTTCTTCTTTCATGATGTCTAATATATTAAAAATACTACATCCATTTATTCCTTTTTTTACTGAGACTGTTTGGAATACAAATAAATTTAATAATTTTTTTAAATCATCTCTAATTCAGGCAGACTGGCCAGAAACAAAAAAACAATCACTGTTTAATAAAAATCACAAGGAAATAGGATATGTTATGGAAATTATTTCTAATATTAGGTCCACCAAAGCCGAGCTAAATATAACCCCTAAGCTATTTTGCGATATAATTTTTTCTGAGAAATCAAGATCTATAAAAAAGATTATCAACAACAATATTGATATAGTAAAACAAGTTGGTAGAGTTAATAGCTTGTTAGAAAGTCAAAAAACTATCTATAATTCAATTGAAATACTAATCTTAAAAGAAAAACTAGCTTTGAGTTTTGGTAAAGATATAGATATATCATCACAAAAAAATCGAATTTCAAAAAAAATTATCAATATAGAGGCTAAAATAAAAGCACTTAATAATAAGCTTCAAAATAAAGGCTATTTAAAGAATGCTCCCAAGGCTATAGTACAGAATGATAAAATTTTATTAAAAGATTTAAATATTGAAGAAAGTAAATTAAGAAGTATTGTATCTAGCATCAATTAAAATGGCTAAATTTAATAAAAAAAAACTACCTAGTAGACACACTTCTTTGGGTGCAGACAGAGCTCCTCATAGATCTTTTTATTATGCTATGGGTGAAACAGAAAAAGATGTCTCTAAACCCTTTGTAGGTGTTGTTTCAACTTGGAATGAGGCCGCACCATGTAATACTGCTTTAATGAGACAAGCACAATCAGTAAAAAAGGGTGTTAAAAATTATGGAGGCACACCAAGAGAATTTTGTACTATTACAGTTACTGATGGTATAGCAATGGGACATGAAGGAATGAAGTCTTCATTAATATCACGAGAAATTATTGCTGACTCAGCTGAATTGACAGTAAGAGGTCATTGTTACGATGCCTTAGTTGGTATAGCTGGTTGTGATAAATCATTGCCCGGTTTAATGATGTCAATGTTAAGATTAAATGTCCCAAGTGTTTTTATTTATGGTGGCTCAATTTTACCAGGAAAGTACAAAGGAAAAGATGTGACAGTTGTTGATGTATTTGAGGCTGTAGGAAAACATTCTGCTGGATCAATGTCTTCTAAAGAACTTAGAAATTTGGAGTTAGTGGCATGTCCTAGTGCTGGTGCTTGTGGTGGTCAATTTACTGCAAACACAATGGCTTGCGTTTCAGAAGCAATAGGTCTTGCCTTACCTTACTCTGCTGGTACACCCGCACCATATGAAGAAAGAGATAAGTACGCTTATGAAAGCGGTAAAACTGTTATGAATTTGTTAGAAAAAAATATTAAACCTAGAGACATTGTTACAAAAAAATCTTTAGAAAATGCTGCTACCATAGTTGCAGCTACAGGGGGTTCTACTAATGCAGCTTTACACTTACCAGCATTGGCTAATGAGATTGGTATAAAGTTTGATTTAATGGATGTGGCCAAAATTTTTAAAAAAACTCCATATCTTGCTGATCTAAAACCAGGAGGTAAATATGTTGCTAAAGATATGTGGGAAGCTGGGGGTGTACCAATGTTACTAAAAACACTTTATGATGGTGGATTTATACATGGAAATTGTATGACAGTGACTGGAAAAACAATGAAAGAAAATTTGAAAAAAATAAAGTTTAATCCAAATCAAAAAGTTTTAAGGAAATATAACAATCCTTTATCTTTAGATGGAGGAGTTGTTGGTTTGACTGGCAATATAGCTCCTGACGGTGGAATAGTAAAAATTGCTGGATTAAAAAAATTACAATTCACTGGCAAGGCTAGGTGTTTCGATAATGAAGAAGATGCAATGTCAGCTGTGCAAAAGAAAAAGTACAAAGACGGAGATGTTATCATTATTAGATATGAAGGTCCAAAGGGTGGTCCTGGAATGAGAGAGATGTTATCTACTACCGGGGCAATATATGGCCAAGGAAAAGGAGAAAAAGTTGCTTTAATAACTGATGGAAGATTTTCAGGGGCAACAAGAGGATTTTGTGTTGGACATGTTGGACCTGAGGCTGCAGTAGGTGGCCCAATAGCATTATTAAGAAATGGTGATGTTATAGACATTGATGCTAAAAAAGGAACCATAAATGTTAGACTGTCTAAAAAAGAATTATCTACAAGAAGAAAGAAATGGAAACCAAAAAAATCACAGTTTGGTTCAGGAACTTTATGGAAATATGCACAAACTGTGGGACCTGCTTACTTAGGTGCACCTACGCATCCAGGAAAGAAAAAAGAAGTAAAAACTTACGCTGATATTTAAATGAAAATAAGACCCGTAATATTATGTGGTGGTGCAGGCACAAGGATTTGGCCTCAATCAAAAGACAACTTAGCAAAACAATTTATTGATTTTGGCGGATGGAGTTTACTTGAAAAAACCCTGAAAAGAGTCAAAAGCCCAATTTTTGATTATCCAATCATAAGTACCAATTTGAAATACCTTGAATTAGTCAAAGGTTATCTAAAAAAATTTAAATTTGACAAATATAGAATCGTTTTAGAGCCTTCAAAGAGAAATACTGCATCAGCGGTCTTAGCTTCTTCCTTAATAAAAGAAATACCAGAAAAACAACCTTTATTATTCCTTGCTGCTGATCAATTAATGGAAAAAGAAAATATTTTCAATAAGGTCATCAATAAAAATAAAATTAATTTGACAGATCAAAATATATTTATTTTTGGAATTAAACCAAATAATCCATCAAGTAAATATGGTTATTTCTTAACAAAGAAAGTTAAGAAAAATTTAAATAAAGTTACAAAATTTATAGAAAAACCGAACGAGTCTAGAGCTAAAATGATTATTAAAAAAAAAGGGTGTTGGAACTCAGGTATATTTTTTATGAGAAAAGACTCAATATTAAAAAACTTTAAAAAATATCAGCCAGCGATATACAAAAACTGCTTCAAAGCTATAACTAAATCAAATTTTAAGAAAAATATTTATTATCTTGATAAAATTTCTTTTAATAAGAGTATCTCTAAATCATTTGATGTTGCAATACTTGAAAAATCGAAACAAGTTAATGCAATTAAGTTAACAATCCCGTGGTCAGATCTCGGAAGTTGGAATGAAATTTGTAAAATGTATAACAGAGATAAATCAAAATATTATGACAAAAAAAATGTTTTTTTTAGACCTTGGGGTAAGTATGTTAATTTATTTAAAGGTAAAGGTTTTTTAATCAAAGAGCTCTTGGTAAAATCTAAAGGTTGTTTGAGTCTTCAAAAACATAAATATAGATCTGAACACTGGTTAATTACACAAGGTAAACCAAAAATTACTCTTAACAAAAACTCTTTTTATAAAAAAGTAAACGATTCAATTGTAATACCAAAAGGTGCAATACACAGAATTGAAAATCCGTTTAAAAAGTCTGCTAAACTTATTGAAGTTCAGCTAGGATCCATTCTGAAAGAAACAGACATAATACGATTTGAAGATATTTACGGACGTATTAAATAATTTTTATTTCGATAGGCGTGTGGTCTGAAGGCTTAATTTTTGATCTAGGTTTCTTATTAATATTAATTGAATTTAAATTCTCAAGAATATTTTTTGAAGCTAAAAAATGATCTATTCTTAGACCATAGTTTTTTTCCCATGAGCCTGAAAAATAATCCCAGTATGTATATTCCTGTTTCTTAGAATTAAAAAATCTATAAACATCATTAAAACCTAAATTTAATAATTCACGAAATTTTTTTCTAATTTCAATCTTATATAGAGCATCATCCTCATACTTTTTAACATCATAAGTATCAATTTCTTCCGGTATAATATTAAAGTCTCCAGCTATTAAAATATTTTTATTTTTTGTTAAAATTTTTTGAATATTCTTAACAAATAAATTTAGCCATTCTTTTTTGTAGTCATATTTATTTGTATTAATTGGATTACCGTTTGGAACATATATATTTATTAATTTGATTGTTTTTTTATTAATTTTTATGTCACCTGTTATCAATCTAGACTGTTTGAGTTTATCGTTAAATATTTTTGTATTAATATTAGATATTTCTTTTTTGGAAAGAAAAGCGACACCGTTGTAACTTTTTTGTCCGTGGACATAAGATTTATAACCTATTTTTTCAAAGACCTCTTTTGGAAAATTTTCTTCTTGAGTTTTAATTTCTTGTAAAAATAAAATGTCCGGGCTTGACTCTTTAATATAATTAATAATATTATCCAATCTAGCTCTTACAGAGTTAACGTTCCAAGATATTAATTTCATTAAACTGAGAATGACAAACCACAACCACAAGAGGAAGATGCTTGTGGATTTTTAATAACAAAGGAGTCCCCAATCATTTCTTTTTTGAAATCTACAGTAGAACCTTTAATTATGTCTAGAGAACTTTTATCTATCACTGCCTTATCAAAAACAAGGTCGTCTTTTTCAATTTTGCTATCAGTTGTGAAGTTATATTTAAAGCCAGAACAACCTCCACCCTTTACAGAAATCCTAAAATATTTGTTAGGACTGCTTTCTAAAACAATTTTATTAATCTGTTTTAAAGCTTCAGATGTAAATTCTAATTTTTTTGTCGTATTCATTTATAGATGTAGTATACATTTTAAGTTGATTTTATGCAAAAAAATTCAAAAAATGGATATTCTAAATTAGCAACACCAATCAATTCAAAAGGTAGACTTTTCAAAGAAAAAAAAAGTTTATTAAGATCCTCATACCAAAGAGATCGTGACAGAATAGTCCACTCTACAGCTTTTAGAAGACTAAAGCATAAAACACAGGTGTTTATAAACACTGAAGGGGATCATTACAGAACTAGAATTACACATTCTCTTGAAGTAGCACAAATTTCTAGAACATTAGCTAAATATTTTAGATTAAATGAAGATTTGTGTGAAACTTTAAGCTTAGCCCACGACTTAGGCCACACTCCCTTTGGACATGCTGGTGAAATAGCTCTTAATAAATGCATGAGTTTATACGGTGGATTTGATCATAATATTCAAACTTTAAGAATTATAACTTTACTTGAAAAAAAATATTATGATTTTAATGGATTAAATCTTTCTATAGAAACACTTGATGGCTTAATAAAACATAATGGACCAGTATATAATTTAAAAAATTTGAATAAGATTCTTGGTATAAATTTTTTTAAAAATAAAATAAAGTTTGAAAAAAATCCTAGCTTAGAAGCACAAATATCAGCAATTTCTGATGACATAGCCTATAATAGTCACGATTTAGAAGATGGACTTAAAGCAAATTTATTTAAAATTGAAGATTTAAAAAATATACCTGTATTATCAGAAATTATAAAAAAACATTTAAAAAAGATTAATAATACAAATAAAGAATTGGTTTTGAGGCAAATAATAAGAGAATCAATCAATTTGATGGTTAAGGATATAATACAAAATACTAAAAAAAACTTAAAAATAAACAAAGTTTCTTCAATTAACGATGTTTATGATGCTAAAAATAAAATTGTTTGCTTCTCAAATAAAATGAATTTATTTGATATGTCTATTAAAAGCTTTCTAAAAGAAAAAATGTATTACAGTAGTGACGTCCTAGCAAAAACAAATAAAGGAAAAAAAATTATCAAATATTTATTTATGAAAATTAAAAAAAATCCAAAAAAATTTATTAAAGCTAACAATTATAAAAATATAAATTTAGAAAGATCCATATGCGACTTTATAGCTGGCATGACAGATAGATATGCTATTAATCTTTATAAAAAAATTAAATGAATATTTTTGAAAAATTTTCAGGTGAAATAAAAAAACTAGTTGAAGAAAATAGAAAAAAACTGGGCCTAACTGAAGTGAATGAATTCTCAGGTGTAACTGTTGAGAACCCACCACCTCATTTCAATTTTGACTTGTCTTGTAACATTTCGTTAATCCTCGCTAAAATTAACAAGTTAAAACCGATAGATTTAGCTAATAAAATTAAAATTCTATTATTAGATAATATTAAAGACTTCAAAAACATTGAAGTTGCTGGCCCAGGATTTTTAAACATCAAATTAAATGATGATAGTATAAAAAAACTTATCTTTTCAATATTAGAAGAAAAAGATCACTTTGGTTCTTCAAAGAGTAATAAAAGATACAATATAGAATTTGTATCTGCTAATCCAACTGGTCCAATGCACGTGGGACATTGTCGTGGAGCTATTTTTGGAGATGTTTTAGGTAACTTATTAAAATTTAATGGAAATTCTGTGACCAAAGAATATTACATAAATGATTATGGTAATCAGATCAAAAATTTTACTAAATCAGTTTTTTTAAGAATTAGAGAAATTTTATATAATGAAGATTTTAAGGATCAGCAAGACTTATATCCAGGTACATATATCATTAATATTGCTAAGAAAATTATTAAAGATCATAAAAATTTAAATTATGATAACGAGGATGAGATAAATGAAATCATAACAAAAGATTCATTAGCATATTCAATGAATTTAATTAAATCTGACCTAAAATCTCTTGGTATTACACATGATATTTTTATATCCGAAAAAGATTTGGTTGAAAAAAAATTGGTTAATAAAGCCATAGAAACACTAAAAAATGAAAATCATATAATAAAGGGTTACCTTGAACCACCAAAGAGTGATGAGAAAAAAGATTGGAAAAAAACAAAAAGACTTATTTTCAAGTCAACATCTTTTGGTGATGACTCTGACAGAGCTTTACAAAAAAATGACGGGTCTTGGACTTATTTTGCTAATGATGTTGCTTACCATATGGATAAAGTAACAAGAAATTATGATCACTTGATAAATGTTTTAGGTGCAGATCATACAGGATATATAAAAAGAATATCTGCAGCTGTTGCTGCGTTATCAAAAAATAAAACAAAGTTGGATTGTAAGGTTTGTCAGCTTGTCAAATTATATAAAGATGGAAAACCATTTAAAATGTCTAAGCGAGCAGGAGATTTTATTTCAGTTAATGATTTATTAGATGAAGTTGATAAAGACTCAATTAGATTTATGATGTTAAACAGAAGCAATGACGTCGAACTTGAATTTGATTTTGATAAAGTTTTAGAAAAAACAAAAGAAAATCCAGTTTTTTATGTTCAATATTGTTATGCCCGTATCAGTTCATTATTCAAGACAGTAAATCTCAATATTAATAATGATTTAAGTTTTAGTAATGAAACTTTCGTACTAAATAATTATGAAAACAATATTTTGAGGAAGATTTTTGACTGGCCGAAAATAATTGAGACAGCTTCAAAAAAACATGAGCCTCATAGGATTCCTTTCTATTTATATGAATTAGCAACTTTATTCCATGTTTACTGGAGCAAGGGTAATGAAGATGATAGTTTCAAATTTATAAAAGATGGAAAAATAAAAAAAATTCAAACACTGGCTATTATAAAATTAGTTGCTTTGACTATCACTAATGGAATGAAAATTTTAGGTGTTACACTTCCAAAAAGGATGTAATGATTAAAAGTCTTTTAAATTTCATTGTTTTGTTAATTGTTTTTATATTTTTTTATTTAATTATCGAAAATTATTTATCAGATAATAATAAAAAAAAAGTAAATTTAAATAGACAGAACACAACTGAGACAATATTAAATAAAACCGACAACTTAACTAGGCTTAAAAATGACACTAATAATGTTATAGAATTTAATACAGGATATAATATAGATGAAAAAAAAATAAAAAGAAATTTTTGGGATTTGATTAAAAATGAAAAGAAAACCAATAATAATTAGTATTTCCTCAACAAGCTTAACTTCTTTAGAAAAGAGAGTCATAAAGCAATGCAAGCCTTGGGGAATTATTTTGTTCAAAAGAAATATAAAATCTCTCAAGCAAGTAATAAATTTAGTTAAAACAATTAAATTTATAATGAGAGATAAAAAGTATCCTATTTTAATAGATGAAGAAGGTGGGCGAGTAACAAGATTATCCAATATAATACAAAATTCTAATTATTCACAAAGTTTTTTTGGCAAATTGTTTAATTCAAATCGGTCTGTTGCTTCCTCTATTTATCAAAATTATATAAATTCAGTTAGTAATATTTTAAAAATTATTGGTGTAAATATAAATACTGTTCCTGTAGCAGACCTTTTTTTTAATAAGGCACATAAAATAATTGGAGACAGAAGTTTCTCATCAAAAGTATTAGATATTCAAACTCTTAGTTCTAATTGTGTAAGCGCTTATAAAAAAAATAAAATTGCTACCGTCATTAAACATATTCCTGGTCACGGAAGGTCTAAGGTCGATAGTCATAAAAGACTTCCAACAGTTGTGACGAGCTATAAAACTCTAATAAATGAGGATTTTAAATGTTTTAAAAAAACTAAAAGTCTTTTTGCAATGACAGCTCACATTCTTTATTCAAAATTAGACTCAAAAAATGTTGCTACTCACTCTAAAATTATAATCAAAGATATAATAAGAAAAAAAATAAGATTCAAAGGTTTATTAATTTCTGATGACATATCTATGAAAGCTTTGAAATATAATATTTATGAAAATTCAAGAAGAGCACTTAAAGCAGGTTGTAACTTAGTACTTTATTGCAAAGGAAATACCAAAATTTCAGAAAAGTTACTTAGGGATTCTCCATATATCGACACGTTTACTAAGAAAAAAACTTCGGAATTTTATAAATTTTTGAGTTAAACTTGAGTAATGGAATCAAAATTAAATAATTCTATTTCAGTTGACATACCAAATTATACTGGACCGTTAGAAATATTGTTGGATTTAGCCAAAACTCAAAAAGTTGATTTGACAAAAATTTCTATTACTAAACTTGCAGACCAATTTTTGGATTATATCAAAAAAGCACAAAATTTAAATTTAGAGACAGCCTCAGAATTTTTATTAATGGCAACTTGGTTAGCTTACTTAAAATCAAAATTACTTTTACCGGAAGATGAAGATGATGACTTTAAAGCTTTAGAAGTAGCAGAAAAATTAAAATTACAACTTAAAAAATTAGAATTAATTAGGCTTTTATCCGACCAGTTAATCAAAAAAAACAGAATTGGTGTAAATATATTTTATAGAGGCATGAAAGGTGGCATTAGATCAATTAACACCCCGATTTATAAAGTCAATTTATATGATCTTTTAAAAACATACGCTTATATAAAAACGCAAAAAAGTTTTCAAAGTATTAATATCCCAAGACTTCCTGTTTTAACAACTCAAGAAGGAATTAAACAAATTAAAAACAACCTAGATAAAATTATTGAATGGCAAAATATTTCTAAATTAATACCAATTACATTTAGCAACAATCAAAAGATGAAGAAAAGTGGTATGGCTGGAATTTTATCTGCTAGTTTAGAATTAGCCAAACAAGGCACTGTTTCAATTATGCAAAAAAAAATCTTTGAAAAAATTTTGATAAAAAAAATTTAAATGAAAAAAAAGATTAAAAAAAGTGGCAATATAATTAAGTTTCCAAGAAATTTATCTTCTATAGAAAAACAGATTGAAGCAATTTTATTTGCCGCAGACGAACCTTTAGATATAGAAACAATTGAAAAAAGACTTCAAAGCTCAAGTAATATAAAAAAAATTTTAGCAGATCTACAGTCTGATTATAATAATAGAGGAATTAATTTAGTTTGTATAAAAGATAAATGGTCTTTTCGTACATCTAAAAATTTAGTAAATTTGATGTCATTACAAAAATCTACTCAAAAAAAGCTTTCAAAGGCTACTTTGGAAACTTTAGCTATTATAGTTTATCATCAACCAGTAACTAGATCTGAGATAGAGGAAATAAGAGGAGTGGCTTTTGGCACAAATACAATTGAAACGCTTTTAGAACTTGATTGGGTCAGACCAGCGGGCCGAAAAGATGTTCTTGGTCGCCCAATACAATATGCTACAACTGAAAATTTTTTAAATCATTTTAATATTCAAAAATTAACTGATTTGCCAACTGTTGATGAATTGAGTTCAGCAGGATTAATAGACATGACATCCATAGATTCTACAATTTTTGGAACTGGAAAATTTTACAAAGAACAGTCTAGCAATAAAAAAGAGGATATTTACTCTGAAATCGAAAAAGCTATAGACAACACAAGCGAAACAAAAGAATAAAATATATTTATTTCAGCTAAATTATCGTATATAATTCTTCTATGAGTATAGGTTTTTGGCAAATTGCAATAGTAGTAGTTTTAGTAGTTCTTTTATTTGGAAGAGGAAAAATTTCTGACTTAATGGGTGATGTTGCAAAAGGTATAAAAAGTTTTAAAAAAGGCATGTCTGATGACCCAAACTCATCATCAGATAACAATTCAGATAATAAAGACAATCAAGATAAAAATTAATTTAAATGCCCATTGGATGGTTTGAATTACTTATAATTGTAGTAATTGCAATACTTGTAATTGGACCAAAAGATTTTCCTATTGTTTTAAGAAAAATTGGGTCGTTTACTGGAACAATTAAAAGTTATTTTTCTGATATACAGTCTAATGTTAATCAACTCACAAATATGGAAGATGAACATAAAGATAATAAAAAAAAAGATAACAATAAAATAAACAATCCCACTAAAGATGAGCATAAATAAAGAAAAAGAAAAAAATGGCACATTTGTTAGTCATTTGAGTGAATTAAGATCTAGATTAATTAAATCATTCTTTTTTTTAATTTTTTTTTTCTTAATAAGTTATTATTTTTCTGAAGAAATTTATAGGTATTTAGTTAAACCTTATTCAGATGCAGTTACAGAAAGTGGGTTGGACAGAAGACTTATTTTTACTGCTTTGCACGAAGCCTTTATAACTTATTTAAAAGTTGCTTTCTTTGCAGCTTTTTTTATCACTAGTCCAATTTTTTTATCGCAAATTTGGAAATTTATAGCACCAGGCCTTTATAAAAATGAAAAAAAAGCTTTGTTACCATATTTAGTAGCAACGCCAGTACTTTTTATACTAGGCGGTCTCTTAGTTTATTATTTAATCATGCCTCTTGCTATAAAGTTTTTTTTAAGTTTCGAATCACCAGGGAACGTGGGTTCAATACCAATTCAGTTAGAAGCAAAAGTTAATGAATATTTATCTCTTATAATGAGATTAATATTTGCTTTTGGAATAAGCTTTCAACTGCCAGTAGTTCTAAGCTTACTTGCTAGAGTAGGAATCGTAGACTCTGAGTATCTTAAAGCTAGAAGAAAATATGTAGTTGTTATCATTTTTACGATTGCAGCTATTCTAACACCACCAGATCCTATAACCCAAATAGGCTTGGCTTTACCCTTATTAATTTTGTATGAATTGTCTATACTGACTGTTAAATTTATAGAAAAAAAACAAAATGCATAATATCAAAGATATAAGAAAAAATTTAGAATTTTTTAAAAAAAAATTAATTGAACGAAATAGCAATTACGATCTTGATGATTTGATAAATTTAGATAAAAAAAATAGAGACTTAATTAAGAAAAAAGAAGATTTGGAACAAGAAAAAAAAAACATTTCCAAAGTAAAAGATCCATCAAATTTTGAAAAATCTAAATTTCTTTCAATCGAAATAACAAAGTTATTTGACGAACAAGTAAAATTAAAAAAAAAGATTGAAAAAATTATTTCAAGCTTACCAAATATTGCTTTAGAAGATGTTCCAATTGGTAAAGATGAAAAATTTAATAAGATAATTAAAAAGTCAGGAAAAATAAGATCTGAATCCTTTAAGATTAAATCCCATGTGGAAATTGGTGAATTAAAAAATCAAATTGATTTTAAAATTTCATCTAAATTATCTGGCTCAAGGTTTTCAGTTATAAGTGATAAATATGCATTATTAGAAAGAGCATTAATTAATTTTATGCTCGATATTCATACTAACAAATACCAATATACAGAAATTTCCCCACCTTTGATTGTTAACGAAAATGTTATGTTCGGTACTGGCCAACTACCTAAGTTTGAAGAAGATCAATTCGAAATTCTTTTTGATAATAAGGATGGTAGAAAATTTTTAATACCTACAGCTGAAGTTGTTCTTACTAATATGGTTCGAGATAGTGTAATAGATATGAAAAAATTACCTCTTAGATTTGTTGCTTCTACCCCATGTTTTAGAAAAGAAGCTGGAAGTTATGGTAAAGATACAAAAGGGTTAATGCGCCAACATCAATTTTATAAAGTTGAACTAGTCAGTATTGTTGAACCATCTAATACACAAAAAGAATTAAACAGGATGCTTAATTGTGCAGAAGAAATATTAAAACAATTAGATTTACCTTATCAAATTGTTTTATTATCTTCCGGAGATATGGGTTTTAGTGCAGAAAAAACTTTTGATATAGAGGCCTGGATCCCCTCGGAAAATAAGTATCGAGAAATTTCAAGTTGTTCTTCTTGCGGAACTTTTCAGGCCAAAAGAATGAATTCAAAATTTAAAGACTTAAATAAATCTGATTTTTTAGCCACATTAAATGGTTCAGGACTAGCGGTGGGGAGATTAATGATTGCATTAATAGAAAACTATCAAAATGCTGATAGTTCTGTAACGATTCCTGAGGTTTTAAGAAAATACATGAACAATTTGAGTAAAATCTAACTATTTTGCTTTATGCACTTGTTTAATTAATTTATATATTATAATTATTCTTTAATTTTATTATGTCAGGACAAGGTATTACACAATTTATTCCATTAATTTTAATATTTGTAATCTTTTACTTTTTTTTAATTAGACCACAACAAAAAAGAGTTAAAGACCATAAGCTAATGGTTGAGTCTTTGAAGCGGGGAGACGAGGTCATTACTTCCGGCGGCATTATTGGAACAGTTGAAAGAGTAATGGAAGATGATCGAATTGAAGTAAATCTTGCAGATAATGTAAAAGTTGAGATTATAAGATCTACTATTACAAGTTTGCTAAAAAAAGAAGAAATTAAAAAATAATTCTTTTTCGTGTTAAATTTTTCAAAAATAAAAGTCTTGATAATTTATTCTCTGTTTATTTTGATAAGTTTTTTTGCATTATTAAATATTAACAGTTTAAACAATTCATTCATTAATAAAAAAGTAAATTTAGGTTTAGATCTGCAAGGTGGATCTTATTTACTATTAGAGGTAGATACTAAACCTTTAATTAAAGAACGTATTCAAGATAAAGTTATCCCGATAAAAAAACTTCTTAAACAAAATAATATCTCGTATAAGAATTTTACAATAAACGGAAATCAAATAACGTTCTCTTTAGAAGATAATAAAATAGACAAGTTTAAATCAATTTTTTTAAATAATTCAAATAAAAATGTAACAAATAATTATATTGCTCAATATAATTCTTTTGAATTAGATCTTAAAATTGAGTCTAATAATGCCTATATTTTCTTTTCTAAATTTGGAACCTTATTAATTAATAATGCTGCAGTTAAACAGTCAATTGAAATAGTAAGAAGAAGAATTGATGATGTTGGAACTAAAGAACCAACAATTTTACAAAGAGGAGAAAATAGAATTCTAGTTGAGTTGCCTGGGATTAAAGATCCAGAACGAATTAAAAATTTGATTGGAAAAACTGCTAAGTTAAATTTCAGATTAGTTTCAGATACTTCAAAAGAATTTGGTTCAGAAAAATTGATTTCAGAAACTGGTGAAGAAATCATTGTAAGTAAAAAAATTATCATGAGTGGTGAGAATCTTGTTGATGCACAACCAAGACTCGATAACCAGTCTAACCAACCAACAGTTTCCTTTACCCTAGATCGATTAGGTTCACAAAAATTTGGAAGATCAACAACTGATAATGTTGGAAAGAGAATTGCTATTGTTCTTGATGGAAATGTGATTAGTGCTCCCTCTATAAGAGAACCAATAACTGCTGGTAATGGAAGTATTTCTGGTAATTTTAGTTTTCAGGAAGCGACAGACCTAGCTTTACTTTTAAGATCAGGAGCCTTACCAACTCCACTTAACATTGTAGAAGAAAGAACAGTTGGCCCAGATCTTGGCGAAGACTCAATAAAGTCAGGAACTTTTTCATTAATAATTGGATTTATTCTCGTTATTTTTTTTATGCTTTTAAAGTATAAAGTTTTCGGTCTTATTGCTAACATTGGATTGTTTTCTAATTTATTAATGTTAGTAGGAATATTAACTTTATTAGAGGCTACATTAACACTGCCAGGTATTGCGGGAATAATTTTAACTGTTGGTATGGCAGTTGACGCTAATGTACTAATTTTTGAGAGAATTAAAGAAGAATTAAAAACTGAAAAATCTATTATTCACGCTTTTGATATTGGCTATAATAAAGCTAAAATCACAGTGTTAGACGCTAATATAACAACGTTGATAGCTGCTATAATACTTTTTGCATTTGGCTCTGGACCCATAAAGGGGTTTGCAATTACACTTGGAATAGGAATATTAACTACTCTATATTCAGCTTATTTTATATCTCGTCATTTAGCATCATGGATAGTTCTAAAAAACAAAGATGGTTCAATAAAACTATGATAAATAATTATAATTTCGCAAATTTTTTTAAAAAGGCTAATTTTTTTTCTTTATCACTTTTTTCTTTAAGTATTTTTTTTATTATATTCAAAGGATTAAATTACGGAATTGATTTCAAGGGCGGAACACTTATAGAGTTAAGAGTTGCTGATCAAAATATCAGTATTTCAGATGTCAGATCGTCTTTTAAAAATATGGAACTTGGAGATATAAATGTTAAAGAATTTGGCAAAAAAGGGGACTATTTAATTAAAATTGAACAAACCTCTGCACAGAATATAAACTTAATTCCAGAATTAAAAGAAAATATTAATAAAAATTTACAATCAGAAGTGAACTTTAGGAGAGTTGAAAATGTTGGTCCTAAGGTTAGCTCAGAATTATTGGAGTCAGGCTTAATAGCTATAAGTTTATCTTTAGCAGCAATGTTATTTTATATATGGATAAGATTTGAATGGCAATTTAGCATAGGATCAATCGTAGCTTTATTTCATGATGTAATTATAACTATTGGAGTTTTTTCTATTCTTTCTTTTGAAATCAATCTCTCAATTATTGCTGCTGTATTAACCATAGTTGGATATTCAATGAATGATACTGTTGTAATCTATGATCGTATAAGAGAAAACTTAAACAAATACAGTAAGATGAATATTGTTGAAATTGCCAATCTTTCAATTAATGAAACTTTATCAAGAACTATTATTACCTCAGTTACAACACTTTTAGCTTTAACTTCTATTTTCATTTTAGGAGGTGAAATTTTAAAAGGTTTTTCTTTTGCTATGATTCTTGGAGTTATAATCGGAACATACTCTTCTATTTTTGTAGCTTCACCAATCTTAAAATATTTTAAAGTTTCTTATAAAACTTTAGAAAAAAAAGAGGAAAAAATATTACCTTAGTATAGATTTTGAGCCGCAACCATTGTAAGAAGCATTGGTAGTGACAATAAAGTATTTATTCTTGAAAAAATCATCGCAGTTTTTGCAGACGCAGCTTTTATTTCTGGTGTACATTCGTTAATACCCAACGCATTTTTTTGATTTGGCCAAATTACAAACCATACATTGTAAGCCATGATTATACCTAACCACATTCCTAAACCTATTGCAGTATTTTTACCGTACTCATTTCCAATTCCTAAAGTCATTGCTTCATGTAAATATCCATTTAAATAAGCAACTATTAAACCAGTAACTATTGTTGCTAGAGCTGCCCATCTAAACCAAAATAAAGCTTTTGGTGCAATAAATTTTCCGATTGCAGGCTTTTGTTCATCTGGAATATTAGGCATTGATGGAATTTGAACAAAGTTGAAATACCAAAGCAGACCAATCCACATAACACCTGCTAACACATGCAAATATCTAAAGAGCCAACTTAAGAAATATCTATCAAAAGCAAATCCATCACCGCCAAAATGTAATCCTAAAAATAAAAGGATAGCAATAAACAAAGATAAATGAACAGTTTTTGATAAAGATTGTAATATTGTAATCATGATTCTATTATACCATAAATATTTTATTTAGGCAGTTTTTTTCATATTAGAACTACCTAAAAGTTCCTTTATAAACTTACCTGTATAACTCTTTTCTACTTCTGCGACTTTTTCAGGAGATCCCTCTGCTATAATCTCTCCTCCATTAATGCCTCCTTCAGGACCCATATCAATAATATGGTCAGCAGTTTTTATTACATCCAAATTATGTTCAATTACAACGACAGTATTTCCTGTATTTGCAAATGCCTGAAGAATTTCCAAAAGTTTTTTGATATCATGAGAATGAAGCCCAGTTGTTGGCTCATCTAATATATATAGAGTACGTCCAGTTGGTCTTTTTGAAAGTTCTTTTGCTAATTTGATTCTTTGTGCTTCACCACCAGAAAGGGTAGTAGCTTGCTGACCAATTTTCATATAACCTAATCCAACATGTTTTAATGTTATTAATTTAGATCTAATATTTTGAATATTTTCAAAAAAATTGCAACCTTCATCTACTGTCATATCTAAAACATTAGCAATATTTTTTTCCTTGAATCTAATTTCTAAAGTTTCACGGTTATATCTTGCTCCTTTACATGTATCACATGGAATAAATACATCTGGTAGGAAATGCATTTCATAGGTAATCACTCCGTCTCCTTCGCAAGTTTCACATCTTCCTCCTTTAACATTAAAAGAATATCTTCCAACCTTATATCCTCTAGCTTTAGACTCTGGTAATGAAGCAAACCATTCTCTAATTGGTCCAAACGCACCAGTATATGTTGCCGGATTTGATCTTGGTGTTCTTCCAATTGGTGATTGATCAATATCTATTATTTTATCAATTAACTCTGTACCTTTAAACCCAGTAAAGGCTTTGGGAACTTTTCTTGACTTGTTTTTGTTGAGCATCAGATTAAAAGCATTATATAAAGTATGTAAAATTAGAGTAGATTTTCCACTTCCAGAAACTCCAGTTACACAAGTAAAAGTTCCTACAGGTATTTTTAGATTAACTTTTTTTAAATTATTTCCTGTAGCTCCACTTATTTCAATAAATCTTCCATTTTTAGCCATTCTTCTTTTTCTTGGTAAAGGTATATATTTTTTTCCAGACAAATAATTTCCAGTAATACTTTTTTCATTTTCAATTATTTGTTTTACATTTCCTTCCGCAACTATTTGGCCACCATTTAGACCAGCTTCAGGACCAATATCGATAATATGATCTGCATTTTCCATAGTCTCAATATCATGCTCAACTACAATTACTGTATTACCCAAATCCCTTAATTTTTTTAAAGCTTTGATTAATTTTTTGTTGTCTCTTTGATGTAAACCTATTGAAGGTTCATCTAATACATAAAGAACACCAGTTAAACCTGATCCTATTTGTGACGCTAGTCTTATTCTTTGTGCCTCACCTCCAGAAAGTGTTCCTGACTCTCTCGATAGCGTTAAATAATTAAGCCCTACGTTTAATAAAAAATTTAATCTTTCATTAATTTCTTTTAATATATGCTGTGCAATTTTATTTTCTCTTTCATTCAAAATATTGACTAAGTTTTCAAACCATATTTTTGCTTCATCGATCGATTTAGATGTTATTTCACTGATGTTTAATGAATTTATTTTTACACATAATGCCTCTTCTTTTAGTCTGAGCCCTTTGCATTTTTCGCAGTTTGACTCACTTTGATATTGGGATATTTCCTCTCTTTTCCATTCACTATCAGTTTCTAAATATCTTCTTTCAAGATTGTTGATAACCCCTTCAAACGTCTTCTTTGTTGAGTAAGTCTCATAACCATCATCATAAGAAAATTTAATTTCTTCCTCATCTGAGCCAAATAAAATTATATTCTGTATTTTTTTTGATATTTTTTTCCATGGGTCTGACATTGAAAATTTATAATGTTTTGCTAACGATGCAAGCGTCTGAGCATAATATAAAGAAGTAGATTTAGCCCAGGGTTCTACCGCGCCATCTTGTAAACTTTTTTTAGGATCTGAAACTACTAGATTTGGATCTACATTTAAGTTATGCCCAATACCTTCACATTCTTCGCAAGCTCCATAAGGAGAATTAAATGAAAATAATCTTGGTTCTATTTCCTCAATTGTAAAACCACTTTCTGGACAAGAAAATTTTGAAGAAAAAGTAATTGTCTCAATTTTTCTGAATTTTTTAGGCAAGGTTTCATTTTCATACTCAACTACAAGTAATCCATCAGACAAATTTACTGCAGTTTCTACGCTATCTGCTAGTCTGTTTCCTATGTTAGAGTTTAAAACAATTCTATCAACTATAATTGAGATTTCATGCTTAATTTTTTTATTTAAATCTGGAAATTCATCTATGTTTAAATATTTTCCATCAACTTTAATCTTAGAGAAACCTCTTTTTTTATAATTCAAAATTTCTTTTTTATACTCACCTTTTCTTCCTCTTACCACAGGTGCAAGTAAGTATATTGTGCTAGATTTTGGTAGTTTTTTAATCTTATCTACCATCTCAGAAATTGACTGAGATACTATAGGTTTACCAGTAAAGGGTGAATAAGGAATACCTACTCGAGCAAATAATACTCTCATGTAATCATATATTTCAGTTACTGTGGCTACCGTAGATCTAGGATTTTTAGAGGTATTTTTTTGTTCTATTGATATAGCTGGACTTAAACCTTCAATTAAATCTACTTTAGGTTTCTTCATTTTATCAAGGAACTGACGTGCATAAGCAGAAAGACTCTCAACATATCTTCTCTGGCCTTCAGCATAAATTGTATCAAATGCTAAAGACGATTTTCCTGAACCAGATAAGCCAGTTATTACAACTAAATTTTCTTTAGGAATTTCTAATGAAACATTTTTAAGATTATGTTCTTTAGCCCCTTTTATAACGATTTTTTTCAACATATTTTCTTCTTAAATTAGATTATCAGCTTATAATTATTATCTAATTATGATATAATTTAAACAACATTAAAACTAAAAATCACAAACTAACTCTTAAATATTATGGCAGGAAGTTTAAATAAAGTATTATTAATAGGAAGATTAGGAGCTGATCCAGAAATCAAGCAAATGGTTAACGGCAAAAACGTCGCAAGGCTTAGTATAGCTACAAGTCAGTCGTGGAAAGATAAGTCAAGTGGTGAAAGGAAAGAAAAAACTGAATGGCATAGAGTAGTAATTTTTAATGAAGGCCTTGTAAATGTTGTCCAGCAATATTTAAAGAAAGGTGCAAATGTATATATAGAAGGTCAATTATCTACAAGAAAATGGAAAGATGAGTCGTCGGGTCAAGATAAATATTCTACTGAAATAGTACTTCAAGGATACAATTCTAGTTTAACCATGCTAGATGGAAAATCTAAATCAGAAGGTTCCAATTTAGTAAGTGAAAATAAAAGTTCACTTCCTAATGATGAAAATATCAATCAAAATAGTGATCTTGATGATGAAATTCCATTTTAAATATTATGGAAAAAATAACAATTCAAAACAATAATTCCTATAAACCTATTTTTGTTCAAGATGAGATGAGCTCCTCTTATCTATCTTACGCAATGAGCGTAATAGTAAGTAGAGCATTACCAGACGTTAGAGATGGTCTTAAACCAGTTCACAGAAGAATAATTTATGCAATGTACAAAGGAGGATATGACTGGTCAAAACCTTTTAGAAAATCTGCAAGAATAGTTGGAGATGTAATAGGTAAATATCATCCGCATGGTGATCAATCTGTTTATGATGCGTTAGTAAGATTAGTGCAAGATTTTTCTATGAGTTTACCCTTAATTAATGGCCAAGGAAACTTCGGTTCAATAGACGGAGATCCGCCAGCAGCAATGAGATATACAGAAACAAAGTTAGGAAAAATTGCTCAACATTTAACTGAAGACTTAGAAAAAAATACAGTAAACTACAGAAGTAATTATGATGAGACAGAAAAAGAACCTTCTGTTTTACCTTCGCAGTATCCAAATCTTTTAGTTAACGGTGCAGGTGGAATAGCTGTAGGAATGGCAACAAGTATACCTCCTCATAATCTAGGAGAGATTATTGACGCAACTTGCGCATACCTTGAAAACAAAGAAATTACTATAGGTCAGTTAATGAAGCATATACCTGGGCCTGATTTTCCAACAGGCGGTTTAATAATTGGTAGAGATATTATTAAACAGGGATATAACAAGGGTAGGGGATCTTTTAAAATCAGAGGAGAGATAGATGTAGAACAAAAAAAAAGTGGAAGAGATTTACTTATAATTAAATCCATTCCTTATCAAATTAATAAATCTGTATTGAATGAAAGAATAGCTCAGTTGGCAAGAGATAAAAAAATTGAAGGAATTAGAGATTTAAGAGATGAGTCTAACAGAGAAGGGATAAGAGTAGTAATTGAGTTAAGAAGAGGCGTTGAACCTGAGACTGTTAAAAGACAATTGTATAAACTTACAAGTATCGAAAGTTCATTTGGTTTCAACACTTTAGCTATAGTTGACAATAAACCTAAAATTTTAAATTTAAAAGAATTTTTGTCAGAGTTTATTAAATTTAGAGAAATAACTTTAACGAAAAGAATTAAATTTGATTTAAAAAAAGCTGAAGAGAGAGCACATATTTTAATAGGAATAGCTACAGCAGTAGAAAATATAGATGAAATTATTAAAATAATTAAAAACTCTAAGGATACAGAAACAGCAAAAAATAATTTAATTAAAAAGCAGTGGAAAGTTAAAAAAAGTACAAAATTAATATTATTAATTGAAAAAAAGAGAAATATTGCTAAATACCAACTTTCCAATGAACAAGTCGACGCAATTCTTGAATTGAGACTTCAAAAATTAACTGCTTATGGAATAAGTGAAATAGAAACTGAAATAAATAAATTATCTGAATTAATAGTGAAGTTTAATAAGATTTTAAGTTCTAAAAAAGAACTTTACAAATTGATAAATTCAGAATTAAAAGATATTAAATCTAAATTTTCTGTGCCTAGACGAACAAAGATCATTGATGCAGTTTTAAATTACAATATTGAAGAAACAATTCAAAAAGAGTCAGTTGTAATAAATATTACAAAACAAGGTTACATTAAAAGAAGTGCTCTAACCTCACTTAAAGCTCAAAAAAGAGGAGGTAAAGGTAAATCTGGTATAGTTACAAGAGATGAAGATTTTGTGGTTCAAATTTTTACTGCTAACACACATACTCCAGTACTTTTTTTTTCTACTCAAGGTTTAGCGTACAAAATTAAAGCTTATAAAATTCCTGAGGGCACATCAGCATCAAAAGGTAAATCAATATTTAATCTTCTTCCTTTAAAAAGCCACCAATCGATAAGTTCAATTATGCCTTTGCCTGAAGATGAAAATGAATGGAAAAAACTTTTAGTTGTTTTCGTTACTGCTAACGGAAATGTAAGAAAAAACTCGTTAGAAGATTTTTCAAATGTAAATGCTAATGGAAAAATTGCTATGAAATTAGATGAAAATGATAAAATTGTAGGAGTAAAAATTTGTAAAGAAGACCAGGACGTTTTATTAAGTACTAAGAACGGAAAATGCATTAGATTTATGTCAAAAAAATTAAGATTGTTTAAAGGACGTTCATCTAAAGGAATTAGAGGAATTCAACTTAATGACAATGATAAAGTAATTTCACTATCAATACTAGACAATCCAAAAATTGATACCAAATTAATTAAAAAAGATGAAAAAATCAAAAAAGGAATAAATAAATTTATACTGTCTGTAACAGAAAATGGATACGGAAAGCGTTCGTCATATTTAGATTACAGAGTTACAAATAGAGGGGGCAAAGGAATAATTGGTATAATTAATTCACCAAGAAATGGTGATGTTGCTTCAACATTAATAGTCGAGGAGAATGATGAAATTATTTTATCTACAGACAAGGGTAGTGTTATGAGATGTGCTGTAAAAGAAATAAGAGTTGCAGGTAGAAATACTCAAGGCGTAAGAATTAAAAAGTTAAATAAAGAAGAAAAAGTTGTTTCTGTTATAAAAATAGAAGATAATATTGAATAATGATAAGAACAGCTATTTATCCAGGAACGTTTGATCCAATAACCAAAGGCCATATAGATGTTATTAGAAAATCTTTAAAATTAGTCGATAGGCTAGTCATTGCTGCAACAAACACATCTAATAAAGATTATTTTTTTGATATCGACGAGAGAATTCAAATCATAAAAAAATCTTTATTTAATGACTTAAACCTTAACAAAAAAAGAATTTTGATACTGCCTTTTGATATACTTACAATAAATTTATGTAAAAAATATAAAGCATCTATTATAATAAGGGGATTAAGAGCTGTATCTGATTTTGAGTACGAATTTCAACTAGCAGGAATGAATAAAAAACTTAATAACGATATAGAAACTATTTTCTTAATGTCTGACGTTGAAAATCAAATTATTTCCTCTAATTTTGTTAAAGAAATAGCAAAATTAAACGGAAATATAAGCAAATTTGTAACTAAATCGGTTATAAAACATTTAAGACAAAAAATATAATGAGATTTTCATTTTTTTTAATTTTAATAAATTTTTTTTTAATTTCTAACAATATAAATGCAGGAGAAAATAAGATGATACTTAAATTAAAAGATGGAAATGTAGAAATAGAACTTTTTGAAGACAAAGCACCTAATCACGTAAAAAGATTTAAAACTTTAGCTAACGAAGGAAAATATGATGGTGTTGTTTTCCATAGAGTAATAGAAGGGTTTATGGCTCAAACAGGAGATGTTAAATATGGTAACTCAAACAGCTCGGATTTTAATCTACAATTAGCTGGTACAGGAGGGTCTGATTTACCAGATCTAAAAGCAGAATTTACAGATATAGCTCATAACAGAGGAGTTTTGTCTATGGCAAGATCTTCGGATCCTAATAGTGCTAATAGCCAATTTTTTATTGTTTTTGAATCTGCACCACATTTAGATAGACAGTATTCCGCTTTCGGAAAAGTTACTAAGGGAATGGAATTAGTAGATAAAATAAAAAAAGGCATTGGTGCAAATGGTTCTGTAGAAGAGCCTGATAAAATTATTAGTTTACGATCAAAATAGTGAATGCAAAAAAATAATTTTTCTTTTGAGTTGGTAGCTCAAGATGGAGAAGCAAGAGTTGGTAAAATTAATACTCCTAGAGGTACAGTTGACACGCCAGCTTTCATGCCTGTTGGAACTCAAGGTACGGTAAAGGGTGTTTATGTGGAAGACCTACTGAGCACAAAAACACAAATTATTTTAGCTAATACATATCATTTATTATTAAGACCTGGTTTTAAAATTTTAGATAATTTTAATGGTTTGCATAACTTTATGAATTGGCAAAAACCTATTTTAACTGACTCAGGTGGATTTCAGATTATGTCTTTATCAAATTTAAATAAAATTGATAAAAAGATTGGTGCAGTTTTTTCTTCACATATAGATGGAAAAAAGTTTATTCTTAGTCCCGAAAAAAGTATTCAAATACAAAAATCAATAGACTCAGACATAATGATGGTTCTTGATGAATGTCCTAAGCTAACTCATGATAAAAAAAAGTTATCTAATGCAATAGATATTTCAACTTCTTGGGCGAAAAGATGTAAAGTTGAATTTGGTAATTCAAACAAAAAAGCATTATTTGGAATTATACAAGGTGGTTTAGATAAAAATTTACGTTTAGAAAGTCTTGAAAAATTAGATGAAATTGGTTTTGACGGATATGCTATGGGTGGTTTAGCAGTTGGTGAAAGTCAATTAGAAATGCTTAATATTCTTAATGATATAGTAAAATTTATGCCCCAAAAAAAACCTAGATATTTAATGGGTGTAGGAACACCTTCAGATATTTTAGGTGCCGTGAAAAGTGGTATAGATATGTTTGACTGTGTGATGCCAACAAGATCTGGGCGTACGGGCCTAGCATTTACATGGAATGGTAAATTGAATTTAAAAAACTCTAAATATCAGTTAGACAAGTCACCATTAGATGAAAATTGTGATTTAAGAAGCTTGAAACACTACTCAAAAAGTTATCTTAACCATTTAATTAAAACTAATGAAATGTTAGCTTCAATGATAATAACCCTCCATAATATAAATTTTTATCAACAGTTCATGAACCAATTAAGAAAAGAGATTAAAATTGGTAACTTTAATAATTTTTACAAGAAATATATAAATAAATTCTAATTTTAATGAATATTTGTTTGAAATTTATCAATTTTCTATGTAAAAAGTTTGTCTTTGGGCCCTTAGCTCAGTTGGTAGAGCACCTCCCTTTTAAGGAGGGTGTCGATGGTTCGAGTCCATCAGGGCTCACCATTTATTTTAAGTAATAATTGGTGGGTATTTTATAATTACCTCAGAAACCCATTTCTTTAAATTAGTTATTCTATTTTTACTTGATGGGTGAGTACTCATAAATTGCGGCGGCTCTTTTCCTTTATTAGCCTCTGACATTCTTTCCCAAAGTTTATAAGACTCTCTAATGTCATATCCAGCAAGTGATGCAAAAATTAATCCTAAATAATCAGCTTCAGTTTCTTGTTTTCTTCCGAAAGGATTCATTATACCTAACTGTAATATATCTAAACCTGTATTTTGTCCTATCGTATTTCTAGTCCGACTAATTGCACCGCCTAAGAATACATCTGCTACCTGAGTACCAAGATTTATAGTCAAAGCTTGACTTTGTCTTTCAATGGAATGTTTAGCAACGGCGTGAGCAATTTCATGACCCATAACAGTAGCTAATGCGTCATCGTTTTTAGTAACACTTAAAATTCCAGTATAGACAGCAATTTTTCCACCTGGCATACACCATGCATTCTTTACTTTTTTATTATCGACTAGTATGTAATCCCAATCAAAATTAGTTGTGGGATCTTTTTCATTTCTACTTGAAAAAAATGCGGTAACTGCCTTTTCAATACGACTTCCAATTTCTTTTATATTATCCAAATCTTTTCCTTTTTTAATTAATTTTGCTTTTGATCTAAACTGTTCGTAGGCAGCATTAGCTTGCGCATTGATTCTCTGCTCAGAGAAAATTGTTAATTGTTTTCTTTCAGTAATAGGCACAGTTGAGCAAGATGGTAAAATTAAACCATAACAAGAGCAGCTAAAAAGCTGAATAAATTTTCTTCTATTTATGTTATAAATCATATAAAAGTATAAACATGATATTAAATAATAAAATACTAATTGCAATTTTTATTTTGTTAATAGTTTTTATAGTTTATTCTAGTTACAATTAATGTCCAAAAAAATTAAAAAATCAATTTTTTCTCGAATTAGAAACAATTTTTTCGCTGGTGCAGTTGTTTTAATTCCTATTGGTATAACAATTTACATAACTATATTAATAATTAAAGTTTCAGCTAGAATTATACCAAAAGAGATAAATCCAAACCATTATTTACCAATAGATATACCTGGCATAGAAATTTTAATGGCAATTATTTTAATATCAATAATTGGCTGGGTTTCGTTATCTTTTTTAGGAAAAAAAATCTTAGAGATGTTTAATAGATTGTTAAAAAATATACCAATTTTAAGAACAATCTACTCAGCAATAGGACAAATGACAGAAACTTTTACACAAGATAAATCTAACAAAAAAAGTGTAGTCATTGTTGAGTATCCGAGGAAAGGTATTTGGGTAGTTGGTTTTGCTACTAAAGAAAATAGAGGAGAGATAAGCAAAAAAACAAATGAAGAGTTGATTAACATTTTTGTTCCTACAACTCCTAACCCAACTAGTGGTTTTCTTCTTATGATACCAAAAAAAGATGTAATTTATCTTGATATGACTTTTGAAGAGGCCTCAAAATTTATTGTTTCTGCTGGAACCTCTTCAAATTAAAAACTATCTTGTATAATATCTACTTTGTCAAACAATCTCAAAAGAAAATTATATTTAGGGTCATTTATTTTTTTTTCATTAATTAAATTTATATTTTCTTCAGCAAGTTGAAATAAATCAGAATGGTGGATAGGATCTGCAAGCTTAAAGTATTTAATACCGCTTTGCTTAAAGCCTATTAAATCACCAAATCCTCTTAATTTCATATCTTCTTCAGCAATAAAAAATCCGTCATCTGAATTTCTTAAGATCTGAATTCTTTTTCTAGCATTTTTACTTAGGGAACCTTTAAACATTAAAATACAAAAACCTTGTTTTTCACCTCTACCAACTCTACCCCTTAGTTGATGAAGTTGTGCTAATCCAAATTTATTTGCATTTTCTATTACAATCACAGTAGCGTTAGGAAAATCTATACCCACCTCTATAACAGTAGTAGAAACTAAAATGCTAATTTTTTTAGTTAAAAACTTTTGAATGACAATTTTTTTTTCTTCTCCAGACATTGATCCATGTATTAAACCCACTTTATTTGGAAATTTTTTGTTCATAAATGAAAATTTGTTTATAGCCGATGTATAATCTAATTTTTTTGACTCATCTATTAAAGGACAAACCCAAAATATTTGTTCACCGTCCTCAATTCTCTTTTTAATAAACGGCCACAATTCATTAACTTTACTTTCAGGTTTGCTTAAGGTTTTAATGATTTTTCTTTTAGCAGGTTTTTCTTTAATTTTAGAAGAGTCCATGTCTCCATAAATTGACATCATCATTGTTCTAGGAATTGGAGTTGCCGACATTAAAAGAACATCACAATTATCGCCACCTTTTTTAGCAAATTCAATTCTTTGTCTAACACCAAATTTATGTTGTTCATCAATTATCACTAATCCTAGATTAAAAAATTTAATTTTTTTCTGAAACAATGAATGAGTTCCAATTAAAAAATTAATCTTATTTTTTAAGAGCAAGTTAAGAGTATTTTTCTTTTTAGATATTTCAGTTTTTCCTGTAATTAATGAAACATTAACGCCAAGGCCATCAAATATTTTTTCTGCTAACCTGAAATGTTGATGAGCTAGTATTTCCGTCGGTGCCATTAATGCAACTTGATAACCAGATTCAATAGTATTTAATGCTCCTATAAATGAAACTATTGTTTTACCAGAGCCTACATCACCTTGCATAATTCTAAACATTCTATTTGAAGATTTAAGATCGTTTTCAATTTCTAAAGACACAAATTTTTGATCTGCAGTTAGAGAAAAAGGTAAATTTCTTAACAATTTTCTTACTAATAAACCTTTGAATATCTTTATTTTTTTTTTAGATTTTTTAATTTTATATCTACTCTTTGATAAAAGAAGAAGATTAGCAAATATTTCATCGTAAGCTAGTCTTCTAATAAAATTTGAATTTAAGTCTTTTACATTTTCAGCCTGGTGAATTTTTGTAAGTGAGTTTTTCCAGGTAGTAAAATTCATTTTTTTTATAAAATTTACATCATGCCACTCGTCAATATTTGGTAATTTTTCAAACACTTGATCAATTATTTTTCTATATTTTTTTTCATTAATTCCTTCTGTAAGAGAGTATTTTGGTATTACCTGTTGTATATAGTTTAAATTTTCAATCTGAGATATATATTCTGGGTTAGTTATTTGATATTTGTTTTTAAAAAAATTAATTTTTCCACTTACGACAACCCATTTATTTATAGGCAGAACTTTCCTTATATATCCTTCTCTGCTATTAAAAAAAATTAAATCAATTTTACCTGTTTCATCTATGCAATTAACACGATTAGGTAAATTTCTTATTCGAGGGAAATTATATTTTTTGACTAGTATTTTAATGGTTAGTATTTTTCCAACTTCAAGTCTGTCTAATGAGACAGACCTTGATCTATCTGTAGCAGAATAAGGCAAATTCCATAATAAATCTTTTACTTTTTCCACTTTTTTATTTTTTAAGTATGCTGAAATATTTTTGCCAACACCATCTAGATTCTTTACATTCTCAAATAAAAAATTTATATCATTAACTGATTTCATAAAAGGCATATTATAAATTAAAGATGAGTAAATTAGAAACATTAAAAAATAAAATTATATACAGATCAAATTACAGAGGCACAAAAGAGATGGATATACTTTTGAGCAAATTCGTTACAACCTGTATTAATGATTTAAATGAGGAGGATTTAAAAGACTTAAATACTTTTTTAAATTTTGATGATTTAGATCTTTTAAATCTATACAAAAAAGATATTAAAATTGATAATTTTGTTAATAAAAAAATTCTAAGTTTATATAAAAGTTTTAAAATATAGTTTGGCGGAGAGACTGGGATTCGAACCCAGGAAAGAGTTGCCCCTTTGCCGGTTTTCAAGACCGGTGCTTTCAACCGCTCAGCCATCTCTCCGAGTAATGTTTTATATTTACTTTCAACTTATGATGCAATTAAAATTTGATTTTATATCTTCTTAATTTCAATTAAACACTGACAGTCTTTATTATTAAAATTAATAAATTCTACTATTTTAAAATCTATAGGTTTTTTTGAGAAATAATTATAGTACTTGTCAAGATAATCAAATTCTAAATCTTCAATTATGTACCTCCCAGTCATTGATATTTTTTCAAATAAAATTTCGAAACTGTTAATATGAGATAAATATGTGTGCGCACCATCGTCAATAATTAAATCAAACTCGATATTAACTAATTCATTTTTAAATTCTTTTAGTTCGTTAATATTATACTGATCAACACAGTAAGTTTTAATTCTATCCTCAGTAAAAAGAACCTTTTTCTGATTATCTATTCCATAAATATTAGCATTTGGGTACATTTTTTTAAAACCTTTGAGAGAACCTCCTGGTGACTCATTAAAATGTCCAATACCTATTTCTAAAACATTTTTTACACTTTCATTGTCTAATAATTCACCGTAGTAATCGGCATAATAATGCGCAACTTTATTGTTGTTATATTTCCACTCCCCACCTTTATTAGAAGAAAAGTCACTAAATATTTTTTGATTTTTTAAATCTCTAGACTTAAAATTTTTATAAATAAAATACCGATAATTATTTTCACTATTAACAAGATCTGGAGAAATATCACTTATCAAATTCCTTAATCTATTTTCATTTTTTTTAAATTTTATTGAAGAAGATATTTTTTTAATTAATTCGCTAAATCTAAAACTAAATAGTAAAATGAAAAATCTTTTAAATTTATGTAAAGAGATTGATTTAATTAAATGAGAAGTTTTTAACAACATTTTAACCTCCTGTAAGGTGGTCAGTTATTACAGTATTTTTTTTAAAATCACAAATAAAAAAAGTAGAGAGTATGTTATCATATTGACTTTCTATTTGAACAATACCATCAGTAAAAATTCCAAAAGTATTTAGATCAATTAAATTTTTTAAATTAATAGCAGGCATCGGGTCATTAAAATCTAAATTCATAGTTTTTAAAAATTCTTTTTTATTATCTAATAAAATTCTAATTTTTAAAATATTATCTAATAAATGTTTCTTTTTATTTACGTAAAGCAAAAGAAAGTAATTAATTTCATCAAAGTTATTTTTAAAATAAAAGAATTTTCTAGCTGTTGACTTATTATCAATTATTTCAGGTGATAATTTATTATTTTCAATTCTCCAATTACAGTCCCACGCGTGAACACAGTCGCCAGATGAATTATCTGTATCATATCTAATAACAATTTTAGTATAATTTCTATATTTAAATTTACATAATATTCCATAGGGAGCAGAAATTTTTTTTCCAAAAATTTTAGATATTTTAATTTTTATGGATCCCTCTGTTTCAATTGATTTACTCTCTAATATTTTGTTATCTTTAATTATTGAAATAAGTATTTTATTTTTGTTTAGTTTTGTTTCTCTTTCATCAATCAAAATAAGCGGATCTAAATTTTCAATAGGTGGGCACCAAAACCCTTGAGTTGCTTCACATATTTTTTCTATTTTATTTTTTTTATATTCAACACTTTTTGAATGAGCAGGACCGTCGTGCCAAATCGATAGAGGATCGTAATTTTTATCTAAAATCATATTAAATCCCATATGCGTTAACATATTATCTTTTTCTTTATGAATTTTTTTTCCTACAGAAAAATGTAAGGTTTTTTCACTATTAAAATTTGACACGAGTGATCTAGAAAACCTGTCTTTAATTTGATATTTAATTTTTTTTTCTTGAGGCAAACTATGAACTGTAGATTTAAGATCTCCTTTTCCATTATAATAGTTACCCCAGAATCTTAAATGGCCATCTTGATTTCCATGGTTAGGAGGTATTTTTGGATGAAAAGCTTCTACAAAAATTGAATTACCTTCACTTTCTTTCCATAAATTAATAAGATCAATTTCTTTAATATCCATAGGCGGCATCCAAAAACAATTTTGTTCTACTATTTTTAGGTCTTTAATTAAACTTAATCGTATTAAAAAATTTTTTCTTAAAGAATAATTTATTGAAAAAAAATGGTATATTAAAACATTAGATTTATTCTTTAAGTATGGCACCCACCCAAAGATTGATGGAATATTTTTATCAATATTTGTATTTTTTTCTTCCTCAAAATTGTCTACATTATATGAAAATTTCTTATTATTTTTTGTTATTTTTTCATAATCATTATTGTATAAAAAAACTTCATTTCTTGAAATTAATCTTTCACTATTTTTGTTTAGTGAGTTGTAAAAATTTACTAGTGGATACAATCTTTTTTTTAAAAAGGGGAGAGTCTTTTTTTTAATATTTTGAATATACATTTTAATAAGATTTTTCAATTTATACATAAATTATTTTAAATTTAAACAGAATTAACCATATTATTACACACCAAACATAAAAAATAGGCAAGTGAAGCTAGTTTATCATAAAATATTATGATAATTAAAAAAATGTTCAAATTTTTAATATCTTTATTTTTTTCTCTAACTCTTATTTTAACGAGCAGTTCAGCTCAAACTGATGATTTTTCAGCATGGCTAAAAAATTTCAAAATAGTAGCTAAAAAAGAAGGTATATCAGATTCTACTATAAGAGAACTTCTTTCAAATGTTGTCTATCTAGATAAAGTTATAGTTTATGATAATAGGCAGCCTGAATTTTTTGAAAAAACTAATGTTTATATTTCAAAAAGATCAACATTAAGATCTTTAAGAAATGCTAAATTAAAACTTAAAGAAAACTATGAGATTTTAGAAAAAGTTGAAAAAGAATTTAGAGTTGAAAAAGAAATTTTATTAGCATTGTGGAGTATAGAAACTAATTTTGGTAGAAATCTTGGTAAAATGGATTTAGTCTCTTCACTAGCAACGCTTAGTTTTGATAAAAGAAGAAGTGAATTTTTTACAAATCAATTATTAATTCTTTTAAAATTAGTTGACAGAAATATTTTATCTAAAGATATGCTTTTCGGATCATGGGCCGGTGCATTAGGGAATTTTCAATTTATGCCTTCAACAATTATAAATTATGGAATTGATTATGATAATGATAACAAAATTGACCTTAAAGGCTCTAAATATGATGCTATTGCATCTGCCGCGAACTACATTAACAAAATAGGTTGGAAATATAACACAAGCTGTTTTAAAGAAGTAAAATTTAATAAAAAAATCAATAAAACTTTTTTCAATCATTCAGCGAGAAATATTAAGAACAAAAAATCTATAGATTTTTGGAAAAGTAAAGGTGTAGAGATAATAGGCAAAAAAAATTCTCCTAACAAAAAAGAAATAGCTGCTTTAGTTTTACCCGATGGTGATGAGTCTTCCCCAAAATATCTTGTATTTGATAATTATGAAAAAATTTTAAAATGGAATCGATCATTAAGATTTGCTTTAACCGTTTGCACATTAGCTGAAAAAATTAGAAATGATATTTAGAATTTTTTTTTTATTTATTTTTACTATTTCGAATTTTTCTATCGCAAATGCTAAAGATAAAGAACTTTTTAACGCAAAGGGATTTGCATATATTTATTCCAACCCAGACTATATTAAAAAAATAGTATCAAAGAAATTTAATAGCGAAGAATTAATAATATCTCATCCAAAATTAAAATATAAATCGCGCATTGTTATAAGTAATCCAGTTAATAATAAATCATTAGTTTTAATTATTAAAAAAAAATCTAAATATCCTAAATTTTATAAAATTCTAATTACACCTGCTGTAGCAAAAAAATTAGAACTAGACTTAGACTTTCCATTTGTTGAGTTACAACAAATTAAAAAAAATAAGTCATTTATCGCTAAAAAAGCTGTTACACACACAGAAGAATCAAACGTGAATTTAAAAGCTCCTGTTACTAAAATAAAGATTAAAAACATAACAAAATCTAAAATAACCTCGCCTAATAAGAAAAAAAATTTTTCTATTTTAATTGCCACTTTTTACTCTAAGAATTCTGCGGTATTATTAAAGGAGAGACTTATCTCTGATTTGACAAATTCTAGTATTAAATTACTAAAGATTCATAAAAAGAGTAATAATAGTTATGAATTACTTATGGGAACATATAATAGTATTAATGATCTTAAGAATGACTATAATACTTTAACTAACTTAAATTTTGAAGAACTCGATATTAAATTAAATGATTAAATTAACAAACATTCTTATCATAACTCTATTTTTTCTAACAAACTATCTTCATGCAAATCCAAAAATAGATGCAAAAACAGCTATACTTACTGATTTTCATTCTGATGAAGTTCTATTCGAGCTAGATGCAGATTTAAGTATTTATCCTGCATCAATGACCAAAATTATGACAACCATAATTGCTTTTGACCTATTAAACTCTAAAAGTATTTCTTTAGATGATAAATTTGTAGTATCTGAGAAAGCTTGGAGACTGTCTCAAGCAGGTTACTCCTCAATGTTTATTATGATCAATGACCAAATTTCAGTTGAGGATTTATTAAGAGGTATTATTGTTGCCTCTGGCAATGATGCGTGTGTAGCGTTAGCTGAAGGTATTGCTGGTACTGAGGAAAACTTTGCTGACATGATGAATGAAAAAGCTGAAGAAATAGGTATGGATAATACAAATTTTACAAATGCATCTGGAATAAATGATCCTGACAACAAATCAACAGTCAGGGATATCGCAAAAATGTCTAAATATTTAATAAAAAACTATCCTATATACTATGAATACTTTAAGGAAAAAAACTTTACATGGGACAGAACAGGTGGAGAGCCTATTTCTCAAGGTAATCGTAATCCACTACTTTATAAAAATCTTGGTGTGGATGGAATTAAAACAGGTCATTTAGCGGTTGAGAAGTATTCTTTAGCTAGCTCTATTAAAAAAGACACTAGAAGATTAATAGGGGTTGGAAGTGGTTTTATAAGTCCAACAGCAAGATCAAAACAATCAATAAAACTTTTAAGCTGGGGATTAACTAATACTCAAACTTATGAAATTTCCAAGAAAGATGAAACAGTTTTTAATATTAAAACTTGGCTAGGAAAAAAAGAAAAAATTAAGGGAACTACTAAAGAAGATGTCTACGTTACAATAAAAAAGAAAGACAGAAGGCATTTCAAAGTTTTTTTAGAATATACTGGCCCTATAGTTGCTCCAATTAAAAAAGATCAGAAAATTGCAACACTAAATATTTTTAATAGAGATGAGTTAATACGAACTGTGCCAGTTTATTCTTCAGAAAAAATAAAAAAACAAAATTTTTTTCTTAGTTTTTTTACCTCAATAAATTATATGATTTGGGGAGATGCATAAAAAAAAGTTTTTTTTTATAGTTTTTGAGGGAATAGAAGGTACTGGAAAAAGTTATCAGATAAATAAGTTATTTCTAAATCTCAAAAAGCACAAAATAAAATCTATTAAGACTAGAGAACCTGGGGGAACTAAAACTGCTGAAAACATTAGAAAATTAATTTTTAGTAAAAAATCAAAAAAACTAGACAAAATTACAGATTTTTATCTAATGTTAGCTGCACGTAATGAACATGTTTCTCAAGTCATTCTTCCGGCCAAAAAAAATAACAAAATAGTTATTTCAGATAGATTTGTAGATTCCACATACGCATATCAAGTAGCTGGGAATAATATTAGTTCTAAAGTAAACAGCTTGAATCAAAAATATATAACAAAAAATATTATTCCAGATTTAGTAATTATTTTGAAATCAAATTTTAATGTCATTAAAAAAAGACTTAAAGAAAGAAGTCATTCTAACAAATTTGATAAATTAAAAAAAATTTTTTATAAGAAAGTTCAAAGAGCGTATATTGGCCTGTCAAAAAAAAATACAAAAAGATATCTAGTTTATGACTCATCTAAAAATGATAATTATTTAGAAAAAAAAATATTTAAAGAAGTCTTGTTTAGATTAAATAAATGAAAACAGATTTACTATTTGACCCAATACAATCAAAAACTTTATTAGGTTTAAATAATTTTTTATTAGAATTTACTGATTTATATAACAAAAATATGCTACCAAAAATTTCATTAATAAACGGTAAAAAGGGGATTGGAAAATGCACAATGATTAACCATTTTTTGAATTATATTTTTTCAAAAGATATGACAGATCAGTACGATTTAGACAACTTTACGATAAAAGATGAGTCAATTATTTATAAACAAATCATTAATGGATCTTTTCAAAATGTAATTTATTTAAATTTACATGAGGGTGATAATATTAAAATTGATGATGTTAGGAGTCTAAAAGATCTTCTATTGAAATCAACACTTAATAATAAACCTAGATTTGTAGTTATAAATGAAGTTGAGTATTTAAATATAAATTCAATTAATGCTTTGTTGAAAGTTATAGAAGAACCATCTGATAATAATTATTTTATTCTTATAAATAACAATCAAGCTGAACTTATTGAAACTTTATCTTCAAGGTGCCTAAAAACAAATATATTTTTAAATGAAGATGAAAGAATTAACACAATTAAAAGTTTAATCGACCTCCATAACTTAGAGACAGTAATAGACTATCAGAAAAGTGATTTAACTCCAGGTCTTTTTTTAAGATACAATTTTTTTTGTACAAATAATAATCTTTCAACTAATAATGATATAGAGTCTAAAATATCCATTTTACTCAACTATTATAAAAAAAATAAAGATGTAACAGCTATCAATCTCTTAATATTTTTCATAGAAGAGTATTTTTATCAATTAGGTATAGAAAATAATTCAAAAATATTTTCAATTGTTGCTATAAAAAATAATATTATAAGAAATATAAATAATTTTGTTAAATACAATCTAAATATCAATTCAATTAATAATTTAATAAATACTGAATTTAAAAATGTCTAATAAAAATTTTTATATAACGACACCTATTTATTATCCCTCTGGAAATCCTCATATGGGTCACGCTTATTCAAGTATTATTGCAGATATTTTTGCTAGATTCAAAAGGCTTGAAGGTTTTGAAGTATTTTTTTTGACTGGAACTGATGAACATGGATTAAAAATACAAAGAGAGGCTGAAAAAAATAATAAAAAAACTCAATTATTTTGTGACGAAATATCTTTGAAATTCAAAAATTTAACGAAAATATTAAACTTATCTAATGATGATTTTATAAGAACGACTGAAAAAAGACACCACAGATCCGTACATGAAATTTGGCAGAAACTTGTAGATTCTAAAGACATCTATCTTTCTAAATATAGCGGCTGGTATTCAGTCTCAGATGAAGCCTATTATGATGATGATGAAATTATTTCTGAAAATGGAAAAAAAATAGCTTCATCTTCTGGTTCAATAGTTGAATGGGTTGAGGAAGAGTCATATTTTTTTAGACTCTCAGCTTGGCAGGATAAACTTCTTAAACATTACGAAAAAAATTCTGATTTTATATTGCCTAAATCAAGAAGAAATGAAGTTTTAAATTTTGTCAAAAAAGGTTTAAAAGATCTATCAGTTAGTAGAACTTCATTTACTTGGGGCATTTCTGTTCCTAACGATCCAAAACATATAGTTTATGTTTGGTTAGATGCGTTAACGAACTATATAAGTGCTGTAAACTTTCCAGATAAATCTGATAAACTTTATAAAAAATTTTGGCCTGCATCTTTACATATAATAGGAAAAGATATTTTAAGATTTCATGCAGTTTATTGGCCAGCTTTTTTAATGGCAGCAAAAATTGATTTACCAAAAAAAATTTACGGACATGGATGGATTCTTTCAGATGAGAAAAAGATGTCCAAATCATTTGGTAATATTCTTGATCCTATTGATATAATTAACAAGTATGGGATAGATCAATTAAGATATTATTTATCAAAAGAAGTGTCATTAGGAAATGATGGAAATATTTCTTTGGAAAATTTACAAAGTTGTATCAATAATGATCTCGCTAACAATTATGGAAATCTTTGTCAAAGAGTCTTTACTTTCATAAAAAAAAATTGTTCAAATAAAATCCCTAAACCAAAGAAATTTACAGAAGGTGATGAAAATCTAAAATCGAACCTAAAAAATAAAATTAATGAATTAGTACAACTTATGGATAATCAAGATTTAAATGCCTACATAAAGCGAGTTGTTGAATTTTCATTTGAAGCAAATAAATATTTTAATGATTCTGAACCTTGGGCATTGAAAAAAAGCGATCCTCAACGAATGAACACAATTTTATTTACTATTGTTGAACAAATTAAAAATATAAGTATTTTGTTAACTCCAATTATTCCCATTGCAACAAAAAAGACCTTAGATATAATGAATATTTCAAATAATGAAATTAACTTAAATAGTATAACTAAAAATGATATATTAAAACATGATATAGAGCTAAAAGAGACATCTATATTATTTAACAAAATAGAAAATGATAATTGATTCACACTGCCATCTAAACTATGAACCCATTTCTCTCTCAGTTGATAAAGTTATTAAGAGAGCTAATGAAGAAGGCGTTGCTTTCATGCTTACGATTGCAACAGAAGATAAAAATTTTGATAATATCTTAAAAATAGTGGAGAATTATAACTGTGTTTATGGAACTTATGGAATACACCCTCATGAAGCAAAAATACACAAGAATATTAAATCTAAGGACATTTTAAAAAATATTCAAAGAAGTAAAAAAATTATAGGCATCGGTGAAACAGGTTTAGATTTTTACTACAATCATTCTAATAAAAAAGATCAAATAGATAGTTTCTTAGAACATATTGATGCTGCCCAAGAATCTAATTTACCTTTAATAGTTCATACACGATCTGCTGAAGATGAAACATATGATATTTTAAAAAAAGCAGTTAAATTTAAAAATCTTAAAATTTTAATACATTGTTTTACTGGATCAAAAGAATTTGCTTTTAAACTACTAGATTTAGGATCCTATATCTCAGCAAGCGGTATAGTAACTTTTAAAAAATCTTTAGATTTAGCTAATACTTTTAAAGAACTACCCAACAATAGAATCTTAGTAGAAACAGACTCTCCGTATTTAGCGCCTGTTCCTTTGAGAGGAAAAGAAAACGAGCCGAGTTACATAATTCATACGGTTAAATTTTTAGCCTCCATTAAAAATCTTTCTTTTGAAAATTTTTCCAGTATTACAACAAAGAATTTTTTTAATTTATTTGGTAATTTAAGTTGAAAAATAGATTTACTATATTAGGATGTGGAAGCTCACTTGGCGCTCCGTGGATCACTAACTACTGGGGATCTTGTAAAAATAAAAAAAAAAATTTTAGGACTAGGTGTGCAGCTCATTTTAATTATAAAGATCTTTCAATTTTAATAGATACATCTCCAGATATTAAAAATCAATTTTTGAATAACAAAATTAAAGATGTTGATAAAGTTTTATACACACATGCTCATTCAGATCAAATATCTGGAATATTTGAGTTAAGACCTTTTTTTTGGAAAAATCAAAAAAAGATAGATATATACGGCAGTAGAAAAACTATTAATGAACTTAAAATTAAATATGATTATTGTTTTAAACCAAAATTTGGTTACAAACCAATTCTAAAATCAAATATTATAAAAAAAAAATTTACAATTAAAAAAAAAGGTCATTCAATTAAAATAAATACATTTGAAGCTCAACATGGTCTTGTTAGATCAACCGTTTATATTTTTAATAAGATAGCTTATTTAAGTGATTGTAATCATATACCTGATAGACACATCAAAGATTTAACTAATTTAGATTATGTTATATTAGATTGTTTAAGAAAAAAGCCACACTTAAGTCATTTTAATTACAATCAAGCTGTAACTTTAGCCAAAAAGCTCAAGGCAAAAAAAACAATTCTTACAAACCTTCATGTTGATTTAGACTATTATGAACTTAAAAAAAAACTACCAAATAATATCGTACCAGCATACGACGGTTTGAATTTTACTTTTTAAGTAATTCCTCAATAGTATTTGTGAATTTTTTCGATGTAGGTCTTGTAATTGAAGTAAAAGTTTTTGCAACTTCACCTTTTTTATTAATAATTATTTTATGAAAATTCCATTTTGGAGAAGCAGAGAGTCCGTAATTTTTTTTTGCCCATAAAAAAAATGGATGCGCATTTTTTCCAATTACATCATTTTTTTCAGTTATGGGAAATTCTATTCCAAAATTAGTTTCGCAAAATTCTTTAATTTCTGAATTTGTACCAGGTTCTTGTTTAAAATTATTTGAAGGTACTCCGATAACAACTACATTTTGACTTTTATATTTTGAGTATAAATTCTGAAGGTCTTCATATTGATAGGTAAATCCACATCTACTTGCTACGTTGACTACTATAATAATTTTTTCTTTATAGTTACTTAGCAAGATTTCTTTTCCATCCACTCCTGAAAAAGAGAAATCATAAGCTAACTTATCATACTTAGCCTCTAGAATTGAAAACCAGCTAAACACAATTATAATTGTAATTAATATTTTTTTCATTTTTTAACATTTATAGCTTTTTCTAACGCATTAAACGGTAATATAATACAATCAAATCTATCAATATACTTTGTGACAAATAGCTTCTTTAAAATTGGCATTTTCTTACGCATAATTGTATTATCAAATTTCTTTGATTGTTGAAATTCTTTAATTTCACTTTTCCAAACAGATGTGTCAATTTTACTTACCACTTTAGAAAGTAAGCTTGCAGAAGCTTGACAAAAAATACATGCATCTAGTTCATATCTCATTTCTTGAATAATTTTATTTTTAATTTTTAACTCAACAATTATCCTATCACCACAAATTCTATTCTTACAAATTGCTTTATTTGGGTAGATATTTTTTAACCCGTAATTTTTTGTATGTGCTGCAACTCGAATAATCGTTTTATCAATCATTTTTTACTTATAAGAAGTAGAACATACCCGAAAACTGTAGATAACAAAGATCCTGTAAGAACTCCAATCTTTACTCCATCAATATGAGTGGTGTCTTCCATGAAGGCAAGGTTTCCAACAAATAAACTCATTGTAAATCCTATACCAGTTAAAACTGAAACACCGTAGAGTGCTGTCCAAGAAGAGTCGGTAGGTTTTTGTGCAAAATTTAATTTTACTGAAATATAAGAGAAGAGGAAAACTCCAATTTGTTTTCCAAAAAATAAACCACAAACTATGCCCAACGGAACAGGATTCAAAAGTGATACGAAACTAATACCTTCTAATGAGACACCAGCATTAGCAAATGCAAACAATGGCATTATACCAAAAGCTACATACGGCGATATTCCATGTTCAAGTTTTAATAATAAAGACTTATTAGGTGAAGTTTTATTATGCGGAATAGTTAAAGCTAAAATAACTCCTGAAATTGTAGCGTGTATCCCAGACTGATGAGTAAATTCCCACAGAAAAAGCCCAACGATTAAATATGGTATGAAATTTTTAATTTTAAATTTATTTAATATCAATAATGCTATTAATGATATCAGCATCAATATGAGATAATTTAACTCTACTTGACTTGAGTAAAAAAAAGCAATTATAATTATAGCTCCTAAGTCATCTATGATTGCCAAGGCTGTTAAAAAAACTTTTAAAGAAACAGGAACTCTTTTTCCTAATAATGATAAAACGCCAAGAGAAAATGCAATGTCTGTCGCTGAAGGTATTGCCCAACCTCTTAACGTTGAAGGGTCATTAATATTTATAAAAACATATACTAAAGCTGGAACTAACATTCCACCTACAGCACCTATTATAGGAAGTAAAGCTTGCCTCGGATTAGAAAGCTCTCCTTGAATAAATTCTCTTTTAATTTCCAAAGATACTACGAAGAAAAACACAGCCATTAAAACATCGTTAATCCAATGTAGAATGCTCAATTTTAAACCAAAGGCATTAATACCAATTCTAAAATAAGATTCCAAAACACCAAAATATACCTCACTCCAAGAGCTGTTGCTTATAAGTAGGGCTATAATTGCGGAAAATAATAAAATTAAACCTGAAGCAGATTCTAATTTAAAAAAAAATTTAAAAGGTTTAGTTAGTGTTTGAATCATAAATTTTATAATATATATAACTTATTATTATAAACAATTAATAACTTTAATAGTCTGTAAATATAAGTAATTTTATAATGAAAAATATATTAATAACTGGCTCTACAGGTTTTTTAGGATCTTCAATTGTAAATAAGTTATCGTTAAAAAACTATAGATTTATATATCTTTGTAGAAAAGAATCAAATTTTAGACGATTAAAAAAATTTACCAAAAATAAAAAAATAGTAATTACTTCAAATAACCTTAATTCTATTTTTAAGAATTATAAGATTGATCTTATACTCCATTGTGCAACCCATTATGGAACAAATGATGTTAATACTTCAAATATTTTTAATGCAAATTTAATTTTACCTTTACGATTATTGGGTTTAGCAAAAAAATACAAAGTAAAAAGATTTATAAATACAGATACAATTTTACCAAAAAATCTATCTGCATATACCTTATCTAAATATCAGTTTAACGACTGGTTAAAAACGTACAGTAAAGATATTTTTTGCGGAAATGTAAGAATAGAACATTTTTTTGGTCCAGGAGATGATGACTCTAAGTTTGTAATTAAAATTATAGATAAATTGGTTAGAAAAGTTCCTTATATTAATTTGACTAAAGGTTCTCAAAAGAGAGATTTTATTTTTATAAGTGATGTTGTTAATGCAATAGAACTTATTATAAAAGAGTCTTTGAAATTTAAAACTGGTTATCTTAACTATGATATAGGCAAGGGTACCTCCATTAGTATTAAAAAATTTGTTATTTTAGCAAGTAGACTTACAAACAATAAAAAAACTAAATTGAATTTTGGTAAACTGAAATTCAGACAAAAAGAAGCAATGGACATTAAAGTAAATACTACAAAACTTAAAAAACTAGGTTGGAAAGTAAAATATTCGTTAAAGGAAGGTTTAATTAGAACTATTAATTACCATCTATAATCTAAATTTTTTAGTATAATTATGAAGAATATTTTTAAAAAAATTAAATATATTATTTTCATATTAATTTATGGAAAAGTAAAATATCAAAAATCTAATTTTTTAAATTATTCTATTATTAAAAAGGTAAAAATAAATAATAACGTTTACAAAATTTTCGAATTATCTGATGTTAGAATTTACACAAATACTAATGACGTAGCTTATATAGATAAAAAAAATAATATAATTGACGGACCTTCAATTCAAATTCGAAGTAATAAATACTCACATATAAGAAATAATTCAATTTTAAATGAAGGTACGCCGAAAATTCTAACCAAATTGCACAATAGGACTTTTTCATTGTTATGTGGTGCTCATGGCAACAATAATTATTTTCATTGGTTTTTCGATGTTTTACCAAGGATTTATATTTTTAAAAAAAAATATAAGATTAATAAAAAAGATATATTTTTGGTCCCGTCCTTGAAACATAACTATCAAAGACAAAGTCTAAAAATCTTAGGTATCAAAAATCCGATAAGTGCCTATAGCCACAACCATTTTAAATCAAAAAAAGTAATTACCACTTTTTTTGATGCTGTAAACAAAGGAAAAGATATTATGCCAAAATGGACTACTGATTACATAAGTAAAAAATTTACTCAGAATATAAAGTCAAGAAAGGGTTTTATTTATCAAAAAATTTATATTGATAGAAAGGACAGCGCATCAAACGATAGGAGAAAAATTATTAATGAGAATGAAATTAAAAATTTTTTAACTCAAAATAAATTTAAATCTATAATATTATCTGACCTATCTTTTGATGAAGAACTATCTGTTTTCAACAATGCAAAAATAGTTATAGGTCTTTATGGAGCAGGTTTAACAAATTTTATTTTTATGAAAAATAATAAAAAGGTAATTGAAATAAAACATAAAAAAACAGGAAATCTTTATAAAAATATAGCTTTATTCAAAAAATTAAAATATTCTAACATTATATGCGATAAGTTTAACAGTTATAGTCAGGATAAACGTAAGTTTGATGGAATGATATACTGTTCTTTGAATCAATTAAAAAAAGCTTTAATTAAATAAATTATATTGATGTTATTTCGATTTTTTAAAATGAAATATTTTTTTAGAAAACCAAAAAAATGTAAGATTTTAGTTTACGATAAACAAAGTATTAGTTTTGCTAGAATTCTTTTTGAAAAAAGAAATTTATCTGTTTTCGATAAAAGATATGAAAGTATAAATTTGTACGTCCTTTTTTTAACTCTAATCAATTTTAGATTTAAAAATTTTAAAGACTTGTATAAAAGAATATATTTTAATTTTGTATCACCTGATATAATTTACACAAGTATATATAATGATTTAAGTTTTTTTAAACTTAAAGCTATTTATCCTGACGCAGAATATATTGCTGATCAAAATGGATTAAGAGATCCTGATTTTATAAAAAGTCTTAAAAAAAGCCCAATTAATAAGAATTTAAAAATAGACCATTTTTTTGTTTTTAGTAAGCATGATGAAAATATTTTATCAAAATATATTAAATGTAAATATTATGTTGCTGGTAAAACAGACAACAATTCCATACGTAGACAAATTAAGCCACATTCAAAAAACTCTAAAAAAAAGATACTTTTTATTTCAGGTAAAATGCCTGATAGGTCTAAGATTAATTATATTGAAAGTCAAAAGTTAATTTTTTGTAGGCTTATTGAAATCTGCAAAATAAAAAAAATAAAATTATTTTTTAAGGAAAAAAAAAGTTTTTTCAAACATAATACGAAGTTAGAATATTCATCAACTGATAAGAGAAAGTCATTTTATCAAAATCATTTTGGTAGCAAAAGTTGGTATTTTATTCCTTATAATAATAACCACAAAAAAAAATATAATTTGTTGCATAAATTTAATTTTGTAATTCTTCAAGACTCAACTTTGGGATATGAACTCTTATCCAAAGGTGTAAAAATTCTATGTTTAACTAATAAATTTCCTGTTTTAGGTCTTGATATTAATTTTAATAAAAAAAGAGAAGGTTTATTTTGGACTAATAAAACAGACCTCTTGTCTATTACTAAAAAAATTAACAATATAATAAATATGCCTTCGGATAATTGGAGAAAAGTTGCATCAAATTTTTCAAAAAAAATTCTATCCTTTGACAATAATAACTTAAAAAAAAAAGATATTTTGTATAAAATTTTAATTAGATGATTTTTTTATAATTTCTCGGTGAATAAAATAAGTATTTAGTATAGTTAACAAAAAATATGAATTAGTATGTTTTTTTTCTTTAGTAAATTTTTGATAAAATTTTTTCACGTTTTTTGAATTAAATATATTTGACTCTTTAAAATCACGAGAATTTAGCACATCATTTATGAGTGGCCTAAATTCATTTTTTAACCAAAAAGATTGAGGATCAGCTACACCTCTTTTTTTTGTAAGTTTGTATTCATTGAAATTTTGTTTAATTATTTTTTTAAATATAGGTCTCTGAACACCATTAATTAATTTGAATTTATGTGGCATTTCAATACATTTTTCTACAAGTTCATGGTCTAATAGTGGTAATCTAGTTTCTACACTTTGTCTCATAGAAGCCAGGTCAGTGTATTTGAGACTTCTTGGCAATTTAAAGTAATATAAATCTGCATATTGTGTATTTCTTAAAATACTTTTAAATGGCTTATGTATATACGGATTAATATTTGTATTATTTGAAAAATCTTTGTTGACTAAAGAACTATCGTAAAAATTTGATCCATCTGCTGTAGATTTACCAACTTCAAATATTCTGTTGAATGATCCTTTAAAAATTTTATCAAATTTAAATTTTTTGTCTTTTTTGAGAATATTAATTATATTCTTTTTGTTTATATCTTTTAGTTTTAATGTATCTAAATACCATGCCAAGGTTTGGTATCCATATCCTCCAGATATTTCATCTCCACCTGATCCGTCTAATATTACTTTTGCTTTTTCTTTATGAACTTCATATAAATGATGCTGAGATAATACACGTAATGATGAAAAAGGTCCTTGTTGAATTTTTAAAACTTTAAAATAATAATCAACTAACTCATTTTTTTTAATTATTGAACTATAGTTTTTTAATGAGGCCCATTTACTTATAAACTTAGCCTCTTTAATTTCACTATATTTTTTTTGCTCGTAATCAAAAGTAAAAGTTTTAAAATTTTGGTTATAATACTTACACAAAGCGGCCATCAACGCTGAGTCAGCGCCTCCAGAGCAGTGAATTCCTGCTTCAACATCAAAGATTGAATGTTGTTTCCAAGAATTGAATAATGCATCTTCTATTTCTTCAGAATAATTTTTAAGTTTAACTTTACTATCGTCTTTATCTTCATTTATATTTTCTTCAATTTTATAATACTTTATTATTTTAAGATTATCTTTATCTATTTCTAGAAAGGATGCGGGCATTAATTGATTTATATTTTTGAACCAAGTTTCACTAGAGGCATTGATAAGATCATTACAAACATATTGATATGTTTCATCTAAATTTTCAATTCTTGGAATTTTTTTATCTTCAAAAATTGCTTGTATTTCTGATGCGAAAATTAACTCTTTTTTAGATTTATTGAAGTGATAATATAAAGGCTTTATACCAAATCTGTCTCGTATTAAAAAATGTTTTTTGAGATTTGAATCTGAAATACTGATTGCGAACATTCCTTTAATATATTTAATAAAATGGATTCCAAATTTTTCATATAAATAAAGCAGTACTTCACCGTCGCTATTTGTTTTAAATGTTTTTGAAGGAAAAAACTTATTTTTTAATTCTTTAAAATTATATATTTCACCATTATAAACCAAAGAAATCTTTTGATTTGAACTTAAATAAGGTTGACCTGCTCTATCATTCAAATCAATTATTGCTAACCTTGATATGCTATGAGTGCAAAAATTATTTGACCAAGTACTATTTGAGTCTGGGCCTCGGTGATTAATAGATTTACGAATTTCATTAGCTAGATATTCATTAGGCTTGTTATGAAAATTTATAATTCCTGATATACCGCACATAATTTTTTTAATACAATAAATAAAAACAACTCTTTGGACTTATGATTTTTTTGTCAAATTTCCATAATTTTTTATTATAAGATTTTGAAATATACTCTAAATTTTTATCTGATAATCCAAATTTATGTTGTATAGGGTAACCTCTTTTTTCATTTTCAATAATTATACCCACAGACCTAGATATACTAAATAATTTCTTCAAAAAATTTGAAAGATCACTGATGTGATCTATATAATTATAAACACCTATGTAATCTATTTTTTCATTAAATTTATTTAGATTTACTATCGTGGTTTTATTATCAAGTTTTTCAATACAATTTATTCCATTTTTTGAACAATTTTTACCCCAGAAATATCTCTCATCAGATTTAAAAAAATAGTTTTTCAAACCTCTTTTTTTACTGATATTTATCATGCCCCAAAGAGGACAACCAATTTCTGAGTAGGAGGTAATTTTTCCAATTTTTTTTATAATTAAATTAAAAATTTCTTCATTACCAACTCCAGTGAATCTAGAAAAGGGTTTAGGTTTTGAAATTAAATTAGCTATTTTGTTTTCATTTTTAATTATTTTTTTAATCTTATTAGTATTTATATTTTTTTCAAATTCTAAAATTTTCTTTCTATTAATTTCATTTTTGGCATGTATTGCACTTACTATTGATAGAATTATTCTCTTATATTTATTTATTTCATCTTGAGATTGAAATTTTTTATTATTTAAAATTGTTTTGTAATATCCAATTTGTTTTTTTAAAAATTTTTTTGAAAATTTATTTGAATTTACATCCCAACCTGTTGGATGAATTGGAACTATTTTAGAATAAATGTTTTTAAGAAAAGAATCTTTGAACCATAATTTCTTGTATATTAATTTGCATTTTTTACATTTTACTTGGTTAAATTTCTTTAATAGAATATTTTCTGATACTTTAGTTATTTTAGAAAATTCATCTGAGTATCTATTTGGATAGTACTTGGAATACACTTCATAAGTCTTATTTTTACATAAAGGACACGCGTTTACTTTGGTTGAATATTTTGATATATTTTTACTTAAATTCATTATAAATATTCTTATATCAATTATTTGAGTATTATCTAGTGTTGGTGGATTTAATATTTACGTCGCTAGTTTTGCAAAACTAATTTTAAAGATAATAAAATATGTCTACTTCAAATTATACTCAAAACTCTTCTTACAGTGCAATTAAAAGCCTTTCTAAAAGTGGAAAATTAAAAAATAGTGAACAACAAAAAATAGATTGGATGGTTTCTAATATGAAAGAAAATAAAGCTTTCATTTATCAATCTAAAAATTTAAATACAAAAGAAAAAGAAGCTTTACTTAAAAATTTTCAAAAAAGGTATTTAGCTTATAGGAAAAATTGGCACGATCAGCCAAGGTACTGCGCTGATAATAAAATCTACGGCGACAAGCTTAAATCAAAAAATATTATACCACTATGTATTGATATAGAATTAGCTTCTTTATGTGATTTAGCGTGTCCTCATTGTTTTAGGCAAACGGTTGCTACACCTGATAAAATAATGAAAAAAGAATTAGCTATACATTTAATTAATCAAGCTGGAGAATTAAATGTTCCATCGATGAAATTTAATTGGAGAGGAGAACCTCTTTTGAATCCAAATATTGACAAAATTATCAATCATGCAAAAAAAAAGGGAATTTTAGAAACAATTATTAATTCTAATGCAACAATGTTAACAGAACAGATGTCTGTTAAATTAATAAATTCAGGCTTAGATTTGCTTATTTATTCTTTTGATGGAGGAAAAAAAGAGAGCTATGAAACCATGAGGCCAGGACGTTTTAAGGAAAATAAATTTGAACAAATTATAGAAAACATAAGAACATTCAACAAAGTAAAAAAACAAATGAATTCTAAATTTCCAAGAACAAAGATTCAAATGGTATTAACTAAAGACACTAGATTAGAACAAAAACATTTTTTTAATCTGTTCAATGAAATAGTTGACGATGTATCAGTTAAACAATATTCAGAAAGGGGTGGTAAATTAAAAGATATTGACGATAAAATTAAATCACGAATTAAAGAGTCCAATAAAAAAACAATAAACTTTAAGAACGGGGAGTCAGAAATAATGTTAGATTTAGATAATACAGTATTTATATCTGAGGGTAGACTACCATGTGAACAACCTTTTCAAAGACTTCAAATTACATATGATGGAAGTACCAGCATGTGTTGTTATGATTGGTCATCAAGTCATCCTGTCGGATATGTTGATGAACTAGCATTGAAACTTGGAACAAAAGAATATGACAGTGTATTAAAAAAATCACTTAAAAAGACTAAAGGTTTTGAACTTATGAATTTAAGTAAAGTTAAATTATTTAATAATGCTGAAAAAAAAGTATCTACAATAGAAGAAATTTGGAACGGAAAAGACATAAATAAAATTAGAGAGTCTCATATTAAAGGCAATGTTTCTAACATCGAGATATGTAAAAATTGTACATTTAAAGATACATATAAATGGAAAAAAATTACATAAATAATAATAAAATAGAAATTATTGCAGAGATTGCTAATAGTCATGAAGGAGACCCTCAAAAAGCATACGATTTAGCCTTAGCTTGTTGGAAAGCTGGTGCTGACGCCATTAAATTTCAAATATATTTTGCCGACGAATTACTTTCTTTTAACCATAAAAGATTTAAGCATTTTAATGATCAATCTTTTAGTGAAAAAATTTGGTCGAAATTATTAAATAAACTGAAAAAAAAAAAAATCAAAATATACTGTGATATCTTTGGTGAAAAAGCGTTCGAGATAGCATCTACAAATAACGTTGATGGTTTTAAGATCCACTCATCTGATCTTAATAACCTTTTAATCCTTGAAAAGTTTAAAAGAAAAGAGAAAAAATATTTTTTATCTACTGGAGGGAGCACTTTAGAAGAAATAAATTATGCTGTTAATATTTTAAATAAGAAAAAAATAAATCCCGTCCTACTTCACGGATTTCAATCATATCCAACAAACATACTAGATTGTAATTTAAACAGATTAAAAACTTTCAAAAAAATATTTAATAATAGGTGTGAAATTGGTTATCAGGATCACACTTCAGGTGACGATCCAATGAATTTTATTATTCCTCAAATAGCTATTGGATATGGAGTAAAGTATATAGAAAAACATGTAACGTTGTCTCGAAGTGAAAAGGGTGTTGACTACTATTCCTCACTAGAACCTAATGAGTTAAAAAAATTTATTTCTATAGTTAACAAATCTCAATCATCTATAGGAATTGGGGATGTTAAATTTGAAAGTAATGAATTAATTTATAGAAAAGCTGTTAAAAAAATTTGGCATGCAAAAAGTAATATTAAAAAATTTCAAAAAATTACAAAAAAAAATGTAATAATGAAGCGTCCTTCAAACAATGCTATATGTCCAGTTCCAATTGAAATGTTTTTAGGTAAAAAAATTCTTTTTAATGTTAAACGTGACGCTCCTCTTTCTAAATCTTTATTTAAAAATAATATTATAGCTACAATAATTGTTCGAAGTAAATCAAAAAGATTACCAAAAAAAGCATTATTAAAAATTTGTAACAAGTATTCGATTCAACATCTCATAGATCGAGTTAAACAATCAAAATTAATTAATAGAATAATATTATGTACATCAAGCAATAAAGAAGACAAGATTTTTAAAGAGATTGCTAAAAATAATAATATTGACTTTTTTGCAGGCTCTAATCTTGATGTTTTAAACAGAATGTTATGTGCTTTAAAAAATAAAAACGTAAACACTGTAATTAGAATTACAGGTGATGATATTTTAATAGATCCTATTTATATGGATAAAACAATAACTTATCATTTAGATAATAATTTAGACTACACAGAAAATAAATGTTTACCAAGTGGAATGGAAGTTGAGATTTTTGATATAAATACATTAAAAAAGATTTATTCTTTAGCTGAGGACACAAATGGTTCAGAATATCTAACTTTTTATATTGATAGATATAAGGATCAGTTTAATGCAGGATCATTTAAAATCAAAACACCAATAAGCAAAAATATAAAACTAACTTTGGATACAAGAAAAGATTTTGCAATTATAAAGCTTTTTCTCGAAAAAATGAGTAAAGAAAATAAGTTAGTATCGTATGATTTAAATGATGTTCTTAATTTTTATAAAGAAAATCAGCGTAAATTTGAAAATAATAAAAAAAGGAAAATTAAAGGATATGACGTTAATACCAAGTTAAATTGGAAAAAAATTATTTAATGGATGACTTAATTTTTTTAATACCAGCAAGATCCGGATCCAAGAGGTTAAAAAATAAGAATTTAAGATCTTTAGGAAAAAAATCTATTTTATCTGACAAAATAAGTAATTGCTTAAAAACAAATTTAGGAAAAGTTATTGTATCAACTGATTGTAAAAAAATATCTAAAGCTTCTATTAATGCTGGCGCAGAAGTCCCTTTTTTAAGAGATAAGTCAATATCTAATTCAAAATCTACAATGGTATCAGTTATATTGCATTACTTGAATTTTTGTAAAAAAAATAAACTTCATATTCCTAAATATTTAGCATTAGTTCCGGTAACTAATCCTTTTTTAAAGTCAAAATCAATAATAAAAGCTTTTAATAAACTTAAAAAAAATAAAAAATACAATTCAATAATTTCAGTATTTAAAACTACAGAAGATCCACTTTCTTTGGTAAAGATAAATGACAACAGAATTGATTTTAAAACGTTAAATTATAATAAATTAAACTACTTTTCCTTTGAAAGATCGCAAGATAAACCTAGATTTATGAAAATTTCATCCTCTATTCAAATAACGAAAACGAAATTTTTTTTTAAATTTCTTAATAAAAATATTAAAAAAATAAAAGTTAAACCATTTGATGTAAATTCTTGTTGTTCCTTTATTATAAATCAATTTGAGTCATATGATATTAATTCTAAAAATGATTTTAACCTGGCAAAACGTTTTTTAAAAAAACAAAAATTATTAAGGTTATTTGCAGAAAATTTCTTTTAAACTTTTAATTCAGATACATATTTCTTGCTTGACTTTAACAATCTTAATACTTAAGAAGCTGTATGAAAAATGTAATAATAACTGGTGGATGTGGCTTTATAGGTAGTCACGTAGTGGAAAGACTTTTAGAGGGAGATTATCATATATCAGTGCTAGATCTTTGGGAATCAAGCGAGATACGAGAACTAAAAAAAAAATTCAAAAATTTGGAATTTTTCAAACTCGATATTAATAATTATGATGAGTTAGAAAAATTTATTAGTAAAAATAATTACTTCATACATCTTGCAGCAATACTAGGTACTTCAGAAACAATTACTACTTATGATGTAGAAGATGTGGTTAAAACTAATATTTTAGGTACTACTAAAATTCTTAAACTTGCAAAAAAATACAATTATAAAAAAATCATCATACCGACTACGCCTGATGTAACCTGGTTAAATCCTTACAAAATAACTAAAGGAGCTGTAGAAAAAATAGCACAACTATTTAACAAAGAATATGGCTTAAATGTTTCATGTTTAAAACTTGGAAATATTTATGGATCTAGAGAAAGATGGTTAGAAGCTGATTTTAATGCACCATTTAATTATCAAAAAGTTATTCCTTCTTTTATAATGGACACTCTTAACAAAAATGAAATTATAATTTACGGTGATGGCGAACAAAAATCTGAATATATTTATGTGAAAGATGTATCTGAGTCTTTCTTTAGAATGATCGAAAAAGAAATTAATACTGGTACCGATATAGTGCACGTAGGTAGTGGAAAAAATCATTCAGTCTTAGATATTGTAAATGCATTAGAACAAGCCTGGGATAAAAAATTAAATAAAAAATTTGTAAAAATGCGTCCTGGTGAACATAAAATCGAAATAAACTTAGATCCAGCCCCATTAAAGAAATATTTAGACTATGAATTACAGTGGAATCTTGTTAGTGGTATTAAAGAAACTATTCCCTATTATGTGGAACAATTTAATATAACTAAAAAAAAATAATTATAATTTAAATTTAGATTCAAGTTAAATGAAAAGACCTAAAATTACTGTATATATAACAAATTATAATTACGGCAAGTATATTACTAAAGCTATAAAAAGTGTTTTAAATCAAACTTTCAAAGACATAGAGATTCTAATTATTGATGATGGATCTACAGATGGATCCAAGAAAATCATAAATAAATTTACAAAAAAATATTCTTTTATATTAGCAAAATTCAACAAAAATCAAGGTTTGATAAAATCTTGTAATGCAGCTCTAAAATTAGCTTCAGGCAAATACATTTTAAGATTAGACGCAGATGACTGGTTAGACAAAAATGCAATTGAGATCATGTATAACAAACTTGAAAAAAATAAAAAAATAGAGTTTATTTTTCCTGATTATTACGAAGTAGACGAAAATGGTATTATTTTACACTCTATAAGAAGACATGATTTTGAAAATGTTAAACTCTATGACTCTCCAGCACATGGAGCATGTGGATTATTTCGTAGAAAAACTTTAATTGAAACTGGCGGATATGATGAAAATTTTAGTTGTCAAGACGGAGTAGAAATATGGTTGAGGTTCTATAAAAAATTTAAAGTAATGAATATAAATATTCCACTTTTTTATTATAGAAGACATGGCAATAATCTTACAGAAAACAAGGGTAAGATTTTACAAAATAGAAATAAAATATTAATTAAACATAATAATAAAAAAAAGGAAATAATTGCTTTCATACCTATACGTGGCCCAAAATTTGATAAATTTTCTAATGTTTTTAGAAAATTAGGTCACAAAACATTGTTGGACTGGACCTTAGAAAATTTAAAAAAAATTGACTCAATAAAATATATTATTGTTTCTAGTCCAGATAACTCTGTATTGAATTATATTAAAAAAATTAAAAATCCCAAAATAATAGCAATGAAAAGAAGTTTATCACTTTCATCGCAAAGTGTTATCATTGATGACTCTATAAAATTTGCATTGAAAAAAATTAAACAACAAAAAAAAATTAATCCATCATATGTAATTCTTTCAAAATTAAATTGTCCTTTTAGAAATTATAAACATATAGAAAATGCTTCGAACACAATTCAGATTTATAATCTAGATAGAGTTTATGGTGTTGTAACAGAAAATAATGCATCTTTTAGACATAATGGAAACAGTCTTGAGCCTATAAGATCTTATGATTACGCTACAATAAATTCAATTGATAAAAAAAAGATTAATATACGTATTGAAAACGAAGAAATTTATAATGAGTCGGGAAATTTTATTATATATTCAGTTAAATCTATTATTAATAAAAAGACAAAAAAAAAATTAAAAATTGGACATGAATTATTAGGTAAACTATCTTCTTATGAAATAAGAAGTGAATTTGATTGGATTTTAGCAGAAAAAATTGCTAGTAATTACGAAAAATTTAATCAACTTTAAAAATGTTTATTATTTCAGAAATTTTTCCGCAACATGGAGGAGACCTCTCAATGGCTAAGCGTATGATTAACCAATCATATTTAGCAGGCGCTTCTGCTGTTAAATTTCAATTAGTTCAAAATAATATGTTCAGTAAAGATGGATTAGATCGTTCATATAATGAAATGAGTTTTAATAATTTGAAGGAGTTGGTTTCATATAGTAATAATATAGGTATCACTCCTTTTTCTACCGCTTTTACAGAAGAAACCTTAGAATGGTGTTTAAAACTTGATCTTGAATATTTAAAAATTCCAGCTCGTATGCACAAAGAAAATCCTACGCTCGTAAGTAAGATATTATCCTGTGATAAAAAAATCTTTATATCTATACGTCCTGAAGAACAAGATGAAGTTAAAATACCAAAAAAAGATAACTTTATTTTTTTGAGCTGCATTTCCCAATATCCAACAATCTTAAGTGATGTCAAATTGCCTGATTTTTCAAAATCTCAATTTTCTGGTATTTCTGATCATAGTTTAGGCATTGCTGCTGCTTTAAAATCTTGTTCATTAGGAGCCAAATTTTTAGAAAAACATTTTACATTTAACAGGAATATGCAAAGAGCTACTGAAATGGCACATTTAGGTTCAATGGATTTCTTTGAGCTTTCGTATCTAAAGAAACTTACTATGGAAATCGAAGAAATTGGAAAACTGCCAAAAAAAATTAATCCATAAAATAATTAATTTTAGTATTTTAAAAAGTTTATAATATCTATATAAGAATTTATAATCGGGGCGTAGCGCAGCCTGGTAGCGCATCTGGTTTGGGACCAGAGGGTCGCAGGTTCAAATCCTGCCGCCCCGACCAAATATGAAAAAAGCAAAAATATATATTCCATCAAAAACAGCCATGCAGTCGGGTAGGGGAAAGAGTAAAAAATGGTTATTAGAATTTGAGGTTACAGATAGTGATGTCAGTCCTTTGATGGGCTGGATTTCGTCTAAAGACACATATGAAGAGCTTAAACTTGAGTTTAACTCAAAAGAAAAGGCTATAGAATATGCTAAGTTAAATAATATTTCTTATAAACTGATTGAACCAAAAAAAAGAAATTTAGTTATAAAATCGTATGCAGACAATTTTAGGAATAATTAATCATGTGGCGTAGTTTTTTTACAGAAAAAAAATGGTTACTTTGGTCTTGGGGTGGTTTTGTTTTTATAATCTTATCTTTGCTTGCTCAAACTTACATAGATGTAAAAATTAACGAATGGTACAAAGGCTTTTATGATTTACTTCAAAAAGCTACTGAAAGAGAACTATCTGAATTTTACGATGGAATTTTTCTTTTCATGAAACTAGCGATACCTTATGTAATAATTTATACAGTTACAAATTACTTTACTAGACTATGGGCTTTTAGATGGCGAGAAGCTATGACTTTTTCATACATGCCTTATTGGAGAGCAGTTGACGCTAAAGTCGAGGGTGCGTCTCAACGTATCCAAGAAGATGCAATGAACTTTGCTAAAATAGTAGAAAGTTTAGGCTTACAAGTTGTTAGAGCAATTATGTTATTGATTGCTTTTATACCGATTCTTTGGGGATTATCCTCAAGTGTTGTTATACCTTTCTTTAAGGATATATCGGGTTCATTAGTTTGGGTATCTTTAACAGCAAGCTTAGGTGGATTAATTGTTAGCTGGATAGTTGGAATAAAACTACCTGGATTAGAATACAATAATCAAAAAGTTGAAGCAGCATTCAGAAAAGAGCTTGTTTACGGAGAAGATGATAGAAAAAATTATGTTCAAGCACCAACAATTTTACAGTTGTTTACTGGCATCAAATTTAATTACCACAAACTTTTTTTACACTATGGTTACTTTGATCTTTGGTTAATCATGTATAATCAATCAATGATTATAGTTCCTTATCTATTAATGGGGCCAGGCTTATTTACTGGTGCTATGACACTAGGTGTATTAATCCAAACTTCTTCAGCTTTTAGGGAGGTTCAAAGCAGTTTTTCTTTATTTCTTCAAAACTGGACAAGAATTACTGAATTAAGATCTATTTACAAAAGATTAATGGAGTTTGAAACATCAATTAATTTTAATAAAAAAATTACAGCTAGAAAAGTTAGAGTTTAATGGATCTATATTTCAAGCTATTTGAAGTTTTATTTCCTGTCTTTTTTATTATAGGTGTTGGCTATTATCTGGGCAAAAAAGACCCTAAATTGAATACAAAATTTATCACTGATTTTGCTGGAAATGTTGGAACACCTGCGATGATATTTTATACTATTACTACCACAGGGGTCACCTTGGATGTATTTATTCATTATTTTGTATACGCAATAGTGATAATCATAGGCTTTTCTATTGTAGGATTGATTTTTCTTTTACTTCTCAAAAAAGATATAATAAGTGAATTGCCGCCTTTAATACTTCCTAACACAGGAAATATGGGAATTCCAATATGTCTTTTTGCTTATGGAACATCTGGTTTAGGTATAGCATCAGCTATCGCATCAGTAATAATTTTGTTTCACTTTACAATAGGAGTTTTTTTAGCAAAAAAAGAATTTTCATTCAATATAGTTTTAAAAAATGCTCCAACATATGGAATTCTAATCTCTGTCTTATTTTTATATTTTAATTGGGATGTTCCTATATTTCTTGAAAATACAACTTTTTTACTCACATATGCTACTATTTTTTTAGTATTAATGTCTCTTGGAGTTGCCTTAACAAGAATGAAAGTTAAATCTTGGAATCATGCTATTATATTAGGTATTGTAAGAGTTGTTATTGGTCCAATTATTGGTTTTACTTTTATTAAATTATTAGGTTTAACTGGTTTTGCAGCCGGTGTCTTACTAATACAATCTTCAATGCCAAGTGCTGTTTTAACATATCTGGTTGGTTCAATGTATTCCTCAAAAAAAGTAGTAGATAGTGTATCAAGTGTAATTGTTTCTTCTACATTAATGTCTTTTATCACTGTTCCTATAATTGTATTTATTGCTTTAAAGTATTTTATATAGTTAAATACTTTTGTGAGAAATAATTTTCATATATTCTTGGGAGCTACAGTAGCTGACGCTGCCGCTAGGCCATTACATTGGGTTTATGATCAAAAAAAATTAAAAAATTTTATTAAAAAAAAAAAAGATTTCAGTTTTCTTAAAAAAAATAAAAGCCCTTTTTATAATATAAAAACCGGAAATGTATCTGGTTATAATGACGTTGGTCAAATTATGTTTAATACTTTGTCTAAAGGTTCTATTAACATTGAAAAAAGATTTAAGAAAAATATATATAAGCATTTTGGTCCTGGAAGTAAATATTGGAAGAATTATAAAGCTAGATCTAAATACAGAAAAATAAAAGATTGGCGAGGTATAATTAAGGGTCCATGGATACATCAAAATATCATTGAAACATTAGCTAATATAAAAAATAAAAAAGATATAACCGGTGGAAAAAAAGTTCACGAGTCTGATGGTTTTTGTGCATCACTACCATATTTTCTTTATTTTAATAATTTAAATAATGTTAAAAAAATAATATCAATTGTCTGTGTTTCAAAACTAAGTATAAAATATGGTTTAGCAAAATTGTATTTAATTAATCTAGCCATAAAAGGCTATAAAGATCCAATAACTGTTTTTTTAAAAGAGAACAAATCAAATAAATATTTTAAAGAAGTCGTTAAAGGAATTATAAAAGTGAAAAGAATTAAATCTATGTCTCACAATTTGGCTGTTAAAAAATTAGGAATTACTTGTAGATATCCTGGTACTTTCCTTAGTTCAATTCATGCTATAATCAAATCTTCATCTTACAAATCTGCTATTTTAAAGACAATTAGAGCAGGGGGCTGCAATTGTTCTAGAGCGAATTTTGTTGGTTCCTATTTTGCAGCACTTAAAGGTTTAAATAATATTCCAGGTCGTTGGATACAAAAATGTATTCATTCAAAGAAAATTATTAAAATAAGTCAATAATTCTTACTTATTACTTAATAAATTACTTTAATTACTAGTTGTATACTACTGTAAATATTGATTATTATTGAAAAAATTTATTATATAAAAAAATGTAAATTAAGCATTTATTTTTTTTTAAATAAGCAAAAAGTGCAGTAGATGGGATTAAAAAGATAGAAGCAACCAAAAAAGCCTAATATATATAGCTTTTTTTATGTATTTGTTTTGTTTGTTACCAACGTTTTTAGTTAAACTAAAAGTGTTAACTTGTGCGGTTTATAAAGCCCTGCAGTATAAGAATATATCGTTTAAACGATCATAGATGCCTTTTTTTTTTGGATCTCTATCAATATAGTACAACTAGTCAGTGAATTTGAAAAATCATTTGAAATATTTAGAAATTAACAATAAAGCCCGTATAATAAGGGTTTTAGAGCTTTATTCCCTCTCTTTTGAGAAGTATCGCTTTAGTTTTAACACCTCCTTTTCCTGAATATCCACCCAGAGATCCGTTAGATTTTATGACTCTATGGCATGGAATCCTAGGTGGAAAGGGGTTTTTAGCTATAGCATTAGCAACTGCACGTACAGCCTTCGGTTTTCCTATACCTTTTGCAACATCTGCGTAAGTCTTAACGCTTCCTTTAGGTATTTTCTTAAGAAACTCCCATACTTTTAATTGAAATTTTGATCCATTTAATCTCATTAATCTAATAATAAAAGTGAGATTAAAATAAGACCCAAGATAAGTAAAAAGATTAAAATTAATGCAAATTTTTTTTTATTTTTATAATTAGCATTATCCCAATAGTAAGATATTCCAAAAATAATAAGAATAAATAAAAATATAGGTATTATTATTTTAATCATTTTCATAAATTATAACTATTGACATTGAAAATCACTTAATATATTAATTCCGATAATTAATGGTTATCGGAAATTTATATGAGTAAATTAGTTACAGATATCAAAAGCCTAGAATTAGAAACTTTACAGAATTTAAAAAATTCTAAATCCACTAACACTCTAAGAGCATACAAGTCTGATTATAAAGATTTTACAAATTTTTGTTTTAAAAATAACTTCAGTTCTTTACCTGCTGACCCTAAAGTTTTATCTCTGTATCTGACTCATTTATCCCAAACCTCAAAGTTTAGCACGCTTAAGAGGAGGATTGCCTCAATAAGTGTAGTTCATAAGTTAAAAGGACATTATATTGATACAAAACATCCAGTGATTATGGAAAATTTACTTGGAATTAAAAGGAAAAACGGAAGCAATCAAAAAGCTAAAAAACCTATATTAATCAATGATTTAAAAGAGATAATTAATGTAATAAATAAGCTTAAAATCAAAGAAATTAGAAAATTAAGAGATAAAACATTGATACTAGTTGGATTTGCTGGTGGTTTTAGAAGATCCGAACTTGTAAATATAGAACACTCTGATGTAGAGTTTGTTAGAGAGGGTGTCAAAATATTTGTAAAAAGATCAAAAACAGATCAATCAGGTGAAGGTATGGTTAAGGCTATCCCCTCTTTTACCACCACTACGTACTGTCCAGTACTACATTTAGAACAGTGGATGATGAATAAAGAGAAAAAAAGGGGTAAAGTTTTTCCATTATCAGATAAAAGCGTCGCATTAATACTTAAGAAATATGCTATTTTAGCTGGTCTTGATGGGAAAAAATACGCAGGACACAGTTTAAGATCAGGATTTGCAACTTCCACAGCTGAGTCAGGAGCTGAAGAAAGGAATATTATGGCTATGACAGGTCATAAAACAACTCAAATGGTTAGAAGATATATTAAAGAAGCAAATTTATTTAAAAATAATGCATTAAATAAAATTAAAATTTAATATCTAGAATTATTCATGTTTTGCGTAAAAATTTTAAATATATTAATGACAATTTACATTTGAACAAATCGAAAAAAAAACTTAAATTTTTCTTAGGATTGCTTAAAGGACCATCAAATAAGCTATCAGTTTTTAAGTAATATTTCTTAAAAAATTTAATACTAATTCCCCACTTTAATAAAAAAGTTTTAGCTCCATTATTCCAAGTTTTTTTCCTTAATGAAACAGATGAAAAATGATAAACTCGGCATTCTCCTAATCCTTTAAATAATCTCACTCCTAAATTCCATAATTTCATATTAAAATCGGGATCAGATCCAAGACCTGGACTAAATTCCTCGCTAAAGCCACTGACTTTTTTCCAAGTTTTAATAGGAATAAGTGATGGTTGCCAATGGGTACCTTGGAAATCTTTATATTTAATTTTAGGTAGTTCTTTTAATAATTTTTTTTCATCAAAATCTAGAAACGTTTTTCCACAATCAAGATTTATATAGGACTCAAATGGCTGAACCATAGTGCCTGAAATGAAAAAATCTTCATCTTTTATTAATTTAATTTCATTAGAAAAGCAAGTATCCCACCCTGGGCAAAAATACATGTCATCATGAGCTAAAACTATATATTTACTAGTTGATAAGTTAGCAGCACTATTAAAAGCAGTACAAACTCCTGAATTAATCCTACTAAAACTGTATTTATAATTGTTTTCTTTTACAAAGTCTAAACTACCATCTACACCTTCATTGACATGTATGATAATTTCATGATCAAAAGCTGAGTTTTTTTTTATACTATTTAAGCAAAGTTTTAAATATTCTAGATTATTATAAGTCGGTATTATAATTGAAAACACTATTTTAGTTTTCTTTCCCAATAAAAAACTTTTGAATTAAGATCATAAGTTTTGAGCAATATATATTCAGCAATTAAAGTTGAATTGAAATATTTAAAGTACTTGTCTCTACCTTTCTTAGATATTTTCATCCGTGATTTATTATCAATACTATATTTATTAATTTTTTGTGCCAAATCTTTTATATTTTTATATGTGATTATCTCTTTGTTATTTAAAAAATGATTAAATTTTGTTTTTTCATCAATAAAAACAAGTAATCCATTTCCTATTAATTGTGCAAACCTATCGCTACTGTAATATTTCGTTGGTTTGCCTTGACTTAAATTTAGTCCCATCTTAGACTGTGACAACCTATTGATGAAATTATCAGCCCAAATAGGTTGGTTATTCTTCATACCATATAGATCAAATTTAATATTCGGTATTAATTTTTGCAATTTATTAATAAAAATTTCTCTATCGTCAAATTTTCCACTTTTTAAAACACCCCTATGTACACCATGACTAATTGCAAAGAACACGTCATTATTAAAAGATTTATTGAAATGATTTTTAAGTTTTTCAAAAGACTCGTCTACGGGATTAGGTAAGTAAAAAACTTTATTTTTGTCTTTTATTTTTAACGATTTTGGGTCTGAAGTACAAAAATTAGCATCCATTAAATCGAATTTATTTTTAAATCTAGATAAGTTCTTTGTCCACTCTCTATCCATTCTATCTAAAAACCACTGGCACATTTTAATATTAGGATAATGTTTTTTAATAAATTTTATTGTTTCACGATTTATTAAATCTGCGTGACCAAATACTATTATGTCTGGCAAATAATTACCTATTACCTCTATGAATTTTTTATTTAGTTTTCTTGATCCTTTTAAATCAGCAATACCTCTATAATAGCTAACAATATCTCTATCACTAAATTCTAAAACACTATGTTTTAGTCTAATAAAACCATTGTTAATTCTTTTTCCAGTATTGTAAAAAAGCCTTCCATTATGCCTTTCATTAAAATTTGTTACATGTAAAATTTTCAGATTAACTTTTTTTAAAGACGTAAAGTTCTTATTATATTTTAATATTTCATCTCTACATTTATCAATAAGTGCTGATGATCTCTCGTGAGTTAGATAAAAATTATTTAATGAATATTTTTGTAAATTTAATCTATAATCTTTTTTTTCTATTAATTTTGATATAGATGAATAGATAGTATTTTTTGTTAAATTATTTACTATAACAGCATTTGTTATTGTTTCAGGTAGACCTCCCCTATTTGTAATTATTACAGCACATCCACAACTAGATGACTCAAGGCTAGTTCTTCCAAATGGTTCTTCCCATCTTGAGCAAACAACAGAAATGCTACTTTTCTTAAATATGGATATGACTTCATCATGACTTTTAAAACCCAAAACCCTAAGATTCTTGTGTTTAAAAAATATTTTTTCTCTTTCTTCATCTCCAATCACTACTGCTTTCCAATCTTTATATTTATTTAGAATGTCTACAACAGCAGCACCGAAGATATCATAACCTTTTGCCTTATTTAATTTTCCAACAAAAGTAATTAGTTTCTCTTTTTTATTTAAGTTTACCTTTTGAACTTCCGCACTTTGATGGACTACTAATAGCTTTTGTGATTTAGTGTAAATATCTTTTAGATTTGTTAAAAATCTTTTTTTAGACCATTCACTATTAAAATTTATTTTTGAACATTTATTTAATAATTCAAGTCTTTCGTTTACAGATTTAGATCCATTCATTGTGAGAGGATCATTATGAAAATACAAAATTTTTTGAGCTTTAATTTCATCGAGTAACAGAATATATATAGGCCTATTATGTACTTCAATAATATTGGAAGGTTTTCTTTTTTCTATTTTAATAAATTCATTAATAAACTTATTTGTTTGACTTCCTACACCTAAAATTTTTTTAGAAATTTTAATATTTTTGTATTTGATATTATAAGTTTTTTTAAAATGAGTATTTCCATATACAGTTATATTTTTCTTATACTTACTTTTTTTAATTACTGAATTTAAGAAAATTGATACTGCACCAGGATATTCTGGTGAAAAATTTTCTTTATAGGGTAATAATATTGAAATCTTCATTTATAAGTTTCTTTAATTAATTTCCTAAATGTTCTATTCTTCTTTATATAATATTCTCTAGAAATTGCCTTATTTTTTGATTGAAAATGCTCTTTATAGATTAGTTTCCATTTTCTTCCTCTAGTAAATTTTGCACCTTTACCCGCATTGTGAGTGATAATTCTTTTTTTTATATTATTTGTATATCCAACGTATGTAACCGGGTGTTTTTCAATAGATTTGAGCATGTATACAAAGTAGCTCATGGAAAGATTAATAACCTTTTATGTCTTGTCCTTTTTTTGTACCTTTAATTTTTTCTACAGCATTTTTTGCACCAGAGCTCATGTATCTTTGATCTGAACCAATGGTTACTAGATTAAATCCTTTTGAGATCATTTTCTGTGCATATTCAACGGACCCATTATGTATTCCTGCAAGTAAATTTCTTTTTTTTGCAGCCTCTAGAATTCTAGATATTTCTTTATAAGCAATTGTATTTTCCGGTCTATCAAAGCCTGGTTCTTCACCAACAGCAAGGCTTAAATCAGCTGGCCCAATATAAATTCCATCTAAATTAGGTGTGTCTAAAATTTCATCTAATTTTTCTAATGCTTCTTTGGTTTCAATCATAGCTAACTTTAAAATCTCATCATTAGCATGCTTTGCATAATCAGCGCCTCCGTAGAGTAGACCTCTTATCGGACCAAAACTTCTATAACCTACAGGAGGATATAAGCAGGCTTGAATAAAATTTTCTGCTTCTTTTCTGTTGCTTACCATTGGACATATAATTCCATAGCAGCCTGCATCTAAAATTTTCATGATTTGTCCAGGTTCATTCCAATTTACTCTAGCCAAAGGAACTGTTTCAGTTGTTGAAATTGACTGAAGCATATTTAATGCATTTGGATAATCTATTACACCATGCTGCATATCAATTGTGCACGCGTCCCACCCTTGATGAGACATTACTTCAGCTGAAAAAGCACTAGGAATTTGGAGCCAACCATTAACAATTGGCTGACCATCCTTAAACATTTTTTTAAGTTTATTTTTTCTCATTAATAAGAAATACCAAAATGTGTGTATTTAATATTGAGATAATCTTTAATTGCCATTGAACCACCTTCTCTTCCGTAACCAGTTTGTTTAATTCCTCCGAATGGAGCCTCTGCAACAGCAACCACGGCAGTATTTACAGCAACACAACCAGTTTCCATCATTTCTGATGCTCTAGTGGCTTTTTTTAAATCATTTGTATAAATATAACTACAAAGACCTAAGTCATTATTATTTGCTCTTTCTATAACTTCTTCAAAATTTTTAAATGTCAAAATAGGAACTATAGGACCAAAAGGTTCCTCTTTCATTATTGTGAAATTATCTTTAATCCCATCAAAGATTGTAGGCTCAAAATAATAACCTTTATTAAAATTTGCGGGCTTTTTACCACCACATAAAATTCTGCCACCCTCTTTTTTAGTAGTTTCAACTAATTTTTCTACACCATCTAATCTTTGTTTTGTTGTTAAAGGCCCAAGTACAGTGTTGGAATCCATTCCATTTCCAATTTTTAATTTTTTAGTTTTGCTTACCATTAATTTAGCAAATTCATCTTTCTTTTGTTCATGTATATAAAATCTGTTAGGAGATATACAAACTTGCCCATTATTTCTAAATTTTGCAGTTATAGCCATGTCAGTAACTTTATCCAAATCTACATCGTCAAATACAATAAAAGGTGAATGACCGCTTAATTCCATTGTTACTCTTTGAACTTTTTCGGCAGCCTGTTTTAAAATTAATTTGCCTACTCTTGTTGAACCTGTAATAGATATTTTTTTAACTATATCAGATGAAATTAATTCTGATGAAACTTGAGCTGGGTCACCAGAAAGTAAGTTTACAACTCCTGAAGGAACACCTGCTTCTCTACAAATATCAACTAATTCCATTACAGTACCTGGAGTAATTACATCTGGTTTAACGATAACAGAACATCCAGCTGCTAATGCTGTCGAAATCTTCCTAGAAGCTAATACAGCTGGAAAATTCCACGGTATGAGAGCCGCAACAACACCGACTGGTTGATAGTACACATGAATTCTTGTGTTGGGAAAACGGCTTTGATTTGTTTCACCGTAAATTCTTTTAGTTTCCTCTGAGTTCCACTCGAATATATCTGCAGCACCACCTACTTCTCCCGCTCCTTCAAACAGCGGCTTTCCTACCTCTAAAGTCATCCATTTAGAAAGTACATCAACTTTTTTTCTCATTATTTCAGAAATATTTCTAATGATTTTAGCTCTTTCCCAAGGAGATGTGTCTCTCCAAATTTTTAAACCTTTTTCTGCAGACTTTAGAGCTTTTTGTATATCATCGCTATTTGCTTTTGATGCCTTCCCTATAATTTCCTCTGTAGCAGGATTAATAACATCATAAGTTTCACCACCAGAAGATTGCTGCCACTTACCATCTATGAATTGACCAAATTTTTCGTACATAATTTACTTATTGAATATAGAGAAATAATTAAATAGTTTATAAAGAATTTATGAAAAACATTCAACTTACTTGTGCTCATGCTTTAGTAAAATTTCTAATAGCCCAAAAAACATTAATTAATGGAAAAAAAGTACCTTTATTCCCTGGGGTATTTGGAATTTTTGGACACGGTAATGTGGCATGTTTAGGTCAAGCTTTAGAAGAAAATCAAAAAGAACTTCCAACATGGCGGGGTCATCACGAACAAAATATGGCTTTAACTGGTATTGCTTACTCTAGAGCAAAAAGAAGAAGACAAATCTTTATTGCAACTTCTTCTGTTGGGCCAGGTTCAACTAACATGGTAACTGCTGCGGCAGTAGCAATGAGTAATCGATTACCTATTTTGTTTTTACCAGGTGATACTTTTGCAAATAGATTTCCTGATCCTGTTTTACAACAGGTAGAAAACTTCAATAATCCAACAATAACAGCAAATGATTCTTTTAAACCTGTAACAAGATACTTTGATCGCATTACAAGACCAGAACAAATTATTTCAAGTTTACAACAAGCTATTGAAGTAATGTTAGATCCAGCTGATTGCGGTCCTGCATGTATTTCTTTAAGTCAAGATGTTCAGGGAGAAAGTTTTGATTACCCTGAAGAGTTTTTTAAAGAAAAAATTCATATCGTAAGAAGACCAAAACCTGACGATTACCAAATTAAAGAAGCTGCGTTATTAATTAAAAAATCTAAAAAACCTTTAATTATTTCAGGTGGAGGTGTTTTTTATTCAGACGCAATGGAAGAATTAAGTGAATTTGCAAAAAAACATAATATTCCTGTAACTCAAACTATAATGGGTTATTCGTCTATGAAGAAAGATCACTCTCATTATACTGGAACTATTGGAGGTTTAGGCGGAAAAGCTGCTAATAATTTATCAAAAGAAACAGATACTGTTATTGCTATCGGTACAAAATTAGGTGACTTTACAACTGGTTCGTGGGCTAATTTTGAAAACCCTAATTTTAAATTAATTTCTATTAATGCAGCACGATTTGATGCAAATAAACATATGGCCCAAGCTATAATTGGTGATGCTAAAGTAAGTTTAGTTGAACTTTCTATGGCTTTAGGCGATTGGAAGGCACAAGAAGATTGGTACAACAAATCAAGACAAGAACTTAAGACTTGGGAAGAATATGTGGAGAAAGAAAGTGGTCCAACCAATCAAAAATTACCCAGTTATGCTCATGTTATTGGTGCTTCGTACAGAAATTCTGACCCATCTGATATAGCGGTTACAGCTGCTGGAGGATTGGTTGGCGAAGTAGTGCAAGTTTGGAAGCCCAGAGAGTTAAATACACATGAAACTGAATGGGGCTTTAGTTGTATGGGTTATGAAATATCTGGTGCCCTAGGTATAAAGATGGCCAATCCTGATAAAGAAGTTATTACCTTTGTAGGCGACGGTTCATATCTACTCTCTAACTCTGATATTTATAGTTCTATTATTACAGATAATAAATTAATTGTCGTTGTATGTGATAATGGAGGACACGCAGTTATTAATAGACTTCAACTTTATAAAGGCGGAAAAGAATTTAACTGTTTATTGAAAAGTTCTAAAGCAAAAAATTTAGTCCCAATTAATTTTGCGACTCATGCTAAAAGTATGGGTGCAGATGGCGAACAAGTTAACTCTATTTTAGAATTTGAAGAAGCTTTTAAAAGAGCAAAAAAATCAAAAAAAACTTATATTATTTCAATTCAAACAGATGGATACCAATGGTTAGAGGGATCAGCTTATTGGGAAAGCCCTACTCTATCAATTGCATCAACAGATAAAAACAAGAAAGCCTTAAAAGATCATCTTGTAGGTAAAAACAAACAAAGAAAAGGTGTTTAGTTTTCATGCCTAAAGTTTTTAAAGTTGGCCTAATTGGTTGTGGTCATATATCTGAAACGTATTTTAGAGCTCATAAATATTTTAATAATTTCAAAATTATAAAATGTGCAGATATAAATATGGAAGCTGCTAAAAAATGTGCCAATCATTATAATATAAATTATTGTACAACGGATGAAATTCTTAATGATAAAGAGATAGAGATTATTCTAAATTTAACAATACCTAAAGCTCATTTTGAAGTCTCTAAAAAAGCACTAGAACATAATAAGCATTTTTATGCAGAAAAACCTATGGCTATAGATATTAATGATGGGAAGGAATTGCTAGAGTTGTCTAAAAAAAAGAAACTATATATTGGTAATGCACCAGATACATTTTTAGGAGGTGGTATACAAAAATCGAGAGAACTAATTGACAATGGAATAATTGGTAACGTAAATTTAGGAAATGCTATTTTTGCATTTCCAGGTGTTCAATCTTATCATCCTAATCCAGAACCTTGGTTTGCGGAAAAAGAAGGTGGACCAGTAATAGATATGGGACCTTACTATTTAACAGCTTTGGTAAACCTTTTAGGTCCTGCAAAACAGGTGCAAGGTAGATGTACTACAGTTTTTAAAAATAGAGAAATTGGGATTGGTCCAAAAAAAGGTAAATCTTTTAAAGTAGAAACTCCAACAACTTATTTGGCAACAATACAATTTGCAAATAATACTGTAATCCAAATAACTTTATCTTTTGACGTTGTTTCTCATCAAAGAAATCATATTGAATTATACGGTGACAAAGGCTCTATAATAATTCCTGATCCGAATATGTTTGGAGGTTCAGCTTTTGTTTCTGTTACGCCTGGTGGGAACTGGGGCGAACATAAAACCGACAATATGCCTTTAGGCAAAATAAACATTAAAAGTCAAAGCTCCAGGGCAAACGAGTCCCCTACTAATGCTAATTATAGAGGTGTGGGTCTATCCGAAATGGCTTTTAGTATTGAAAATAATTTAACTAACAGATGCAACGGAGAATTAGCATTACATGTTCTTGATATAATAGACTCCACTATGAGAGCCTCTCAAACTGGAATACCTCAGGAAATTAAAACATCATGTAATAGACCTAAGCCTTTTAATTTAGAAGAAATAAAAAAAATATTAAATTAATTAATTGGAAAGTCTATCCATTTCTTTTAGCTCCACCTCTAATTTATCAAGCTCTTCACCACCAGCCATCATGCTAAGAAGTTTTTCTCTTGAAATATCTTTTTTTGAATAAGTACCTAAGCTTTTGCCTCTATTTAACACTGTAAAACTATTTCCTACTGGGTAGGCATGGTGAACATTATGAGTAATTAATATAACTGCCAACCCTTGAGATGCAGCTTTAACAATATATTTTAGTACTACAGAGGCTTGATGAACTCCTAATGCTGATGTAGGTTCATCTAAAACTAAAACTTTTGCACCAAAATAAATTGCTCGACTAATAGCTAAACATTGACGCTCCCCACCAGACATAGTTCCCACTGCTTGAGACGGGTCTCTTACATCAATTCCTATTTGGCCCATGCGGTCAGCAGCAATTTTATTTGCTTTTTCAATATCAAATGTTTTTAAAAAGGGTAAGCCTTTTTGTGGTTCTCGACCCATAAAAAAGTTTCTTGTAACGCTCATCAAAGACACTAAAGCTAGGTCTTGATAAACTGTAGCTATGCCCATATCCAGGGCATCTTTTGGAGAGTCAAATGTTGTTTTTTGGCCTTCAATAATAATTTCACCTTCATCAGGTTTATGTACACCTGCTAGTGTTTTAATAAGCGTGGATTTACCAGCACCATTGTCCCCAAGTAAGCACATTATTTCACCTTTTTTTAATTTCATGGTTACATCTTTTAATGCAATCACTTTACCAAAAAATTTACTAATATTATTAAATTGAATTAGATAATTAGACGTCATTTGCTTTCTGTTACCTTTTTTCTAATATAATTATTAAATAAAACTGCTATCAACATCATTGAACCAAGAAATACTTTAAACCAATCTGTATCAACATCTGTATAAAAAATACCCATAGATACAGTACCAAATATTAAAGCACCAAATGCTGCTCCAATTGCAGAACCATATCCACCAGTCAGTAAACAACCTCCAACTACAGCAGCGGCAATAGCTTCCAATTCCTTTAAACTTCCTCTCATAGTATCTGCAGAGCCAGCGTCCAAAACTTGAATTGTTGCAAAAAGAGTTGCTGCAACTGCAGTCCCAATAAATAATCCAATTTTGACTCTTCCAACTGGCACTCCGACATTGTTAGCCCCATTTTTATCTCCTCCAGAAGCAAATATCCAATTCCCGTATCTAGTTTTCATTAGAATCCAGGTTGCCAGAATAGTTAATGCAACAAACCAAATAACAGAAGGTGGTATACCAGTTGCTAAAGGAGTTCCATCAGTTCTTAACTCTATTAAGTTCATTGAACCTAACCATTTAAAAAACCATCTGAATGTATCGGTAGCAAATATCCAAGCTAACGGATCATTGTCAATAAGTACTCTTAGCCCTGGCACCTGTGTTCTTCCAGTGATCAACCTAGTAATTGCTAAAGTAGCACCTCTTAAAATAAATAACATCGCTAAAGTTACGATAAATGAAGGAAGCCCAGTTCTTACAACTAAAATTCCGTTAAAATATCCAATTAAAACTGCCATTGAAAAAGCAAAGATTATACTCATCCACAAAGGCCAACCCCAATATATAGCCGGTATTGCAATACATATCCCTGCAAATCCAATCATCGAACCTATTGATAGGTCAAATTCTCCACCAATCATTAGCATCGCAGCAGCAATTGCAATTATACCTAAATTAGCAGATACATCTAAAAAATTTAGCATACCAAATGCACTAAACATTCCTGTGTCCCCTGCTACAATACCAAAAAAAATAAATACAAGAATAGATCCTCCTAGAGCGCCTAGTTCTGGCCTATTTAATAAAACTTTTAGTTTAGATACCTTTTTTAATCTTTCATCTTGATCAAAGGTGTCTTTTGTAGATATGCTTTTAGATTTTTCTGACATAAAGTTACAAATTCAATTAAAAAAAAGGCCTGATTAAAAACAACCAGGCCTTTTTAATTTTTTTTATCTATAACCTTGAGCAGCCCACTTAATTACGCTGTTAGCATTTTTTGGCGTAACAAATCCTGGACCAGTCATAACTACGCCAGCAGGCATAGTTCCGTATCTCATATATTGTGCAAAGATAGCTATAGGTAAATATCCTTGTAGATATTGCTGTTGATCTATTAAAAACTCAACTTTTCCTGCAGCAGCAGCTTTTAACATTCCAGGTGACATATCAAAAGTCCCTAGTTTAACTTGACCAACTTTACCAGCAGATTCCAAAGCTTTTAATGCTGCTTCGCCAGATAATCCGGCACCTAAAGTTAAGATAGTGTCTATACCACTTAATTTAGCAGCTACAGCTTTTTGAATTTCAGTTGGATCATTAGAAGTTCCTAAAATTTCAACAGATCCTCCAAAACCTTTTTTAAAACCAGCACATCTTCTATCAAGTGCAACGTTTCCAACTTCGTGGTTTACACATAAAGCTTTTTTACCACCAGCAGCTTTCATTTTTTGTCCGCCACCTACTCCAGCTTCAAATTCTGTTTGACCTACATGAGCACTAATCCCTAATTTCATATAATCGTCTGAACCTGAATTCATTGAAATAACCGGTATTCCTGCAGCTATAGCATTTTTTACTGACTTACCTAATGCAGCAGCATCTGGAAGAGTTATCACTATTCCTTTTGGTTTTTGTGAAACAGCGTTATTAATCATTTTAGCCATCTCAACCATGTCAAATGTAGCAGGCGCTGTATAACTACATGAAACTTTCATGTCTTTACAGGCTTTATCTACGCCATTCTTTGCAACAGACCAAAAAGGATCGTTAGCTTGCCCGTGTGATACTACAATAATATCAACTGCATAAGCAGAAACTGACATCATTACCGTAGTAAAAAAGGCTATTATACTTAAATATATTTTTCTCATTTGTTCCCCTTTATAGTTATTATTTGTTAATTAACTAGAGGATTAAAACAAAAAACATAATCAAAATCCATCAAAATTGATTAAACAAACATTAATACAACCTTAAGTATGTATTAATTATCCCAATTTTATTAATCTTTTTAATTTGAAAGATTTTACAGCACTTTCAGCTAAAAGCAGAGCTTTATATCCATCCATGAAGATTGACCTCGGTTTTTTATTATTCTTTGCTAGTTTTTCCAATTCAATTAATTGATTCTTATAAGAGTCATAATAACGCTCAATAAAAAAATTTAAATACGGTTTTTTTGATGAAGTTAAAAATGAATTGTAAAGTTCAGTCTGGTTTTTATTTTTATTTCCTGAAATCAACATGCCATTAGAACCAAAAAGTTCAACTCTCTGATCGTAACCATAAGAGCTATGTCTTGAATTATTTATTGTACAAATCACACCTTTTTTACTCTTCATGATTACAGATGCAAGTTCGTGATCATTAATTTTTTTATAAAAATTTGTGAAAGAAGAAGTAGTTGCATAAATTTCTTTTATTTCATCATTTTGTAAATAATAACGACAAAGATCGAAATCATGGATCATCATATCCTTAAATATACCCCCTGATGATTTTAAATATTCAGCTGATGGTGGAGCAGGATCTCTGCTAGTAATAATAATTTTTTGTAACTTACCAATTTTATTTTTTAATAAAGAGTTTTTTATATCTGAATGTCCTGGATCATATCTTCTATTAAATCCAAGCTGAATTTTTGCAATTTTATTTTTGAGTTTTTTTATAGATTTTTTAACTTTAAGTAAATTTAAATCTAATGGTTTTTCACAAAAAACAATTTTATTAAACGAGATAGCTTCTTCAATAAACTTAATATGTGTCGATGTCGAACTTGCTATAAATATTATTTTTATTGATTTATCTTTTAATGCTGTTTTATAGTTTTTTATAACCTGATTATGATATTTTTTTTTTGATTTTAATGCTAATTTAAAGTCTTTGTCATACACATATTTTAATTCAAAATTTCTATTATTTGAAATATTTTTGGCGTGCATTTGTCCAATTCTACCATAACCAAATAAAGCTATCTTTAACATTACAATAAATTCATATTTTTTGTTTTAGTATTTAAATAAATAATATACATTCTCCTTAAAATTTAAATAAAATATTGTAATGAATATAAAAATAGGTGTGTCACCAATAGCTTGGAGTAATGATGATTTTCCAGAATTAGGTGGCGAAACATCATTGGAGCAATGTTTGTTAGAAGCTAAATCTATTGGTTTTTCTGGAATTGAAGCAGGTGGTAAATTTCCAAAAAATTCAGAAGAACTCTTACCAAAATTAGAAAAAGAAAATTTAAGTTTATGCTCTGGTTGGTACGGGTCAAATCTCCTAAATAATTCTGTAAAAGATGAAATTATAAAAATGCAAAAACAACTCAAACTTTTCAAAGATTGTAAAGCACCTTGCATTGCTTTTTGTGAGGTTGCTGGATCAATACAAGGAAATTCTAAAACACCTTTATCCAGAAGACCAATTTTAAATAAAGACGAATGGAAGAAATTTCTCAATAAATTAGATGAATTAAGTAAATACATGCAAGATTATGGTATGCCTATGGCCTATCACCACCACATGGGAACAATAGTTCAATCTCAAAATGACACTCAAAGATTAATTGAAAATACCAAAGAAACTGTAAAACTGCTTGTTGATACAGGTCATATGCTTTTCGCAGGAGGAGATTCATTAAAAGTAATAAATGATTACTCATCTAGATTATTGCATGTCCATTGCAAAGATATTAGAAAGGATGTTTTAGGTACAGCATTAAAAAAAGATTTAAGTTTTATCGATGCTTTTTTTGCTGGAGCATTTACAGTACCAGGTGATGGTTGTATTGATTATAAGCCTATATTAGAACTTTTAAAAAAGATCAATTACAATGGTTGGTTAGTAGTTGAAGCTGAACAAGATCCTAAGAAAGCAAATCCTTTTGAATACGGAAAAATTGGCTACAAATATTTGAGTAATTTAGCAAAGCAAAGTGGGTACAAAATAATACATTAACGATATATTGAGATTAATTCATTGTTCCCTGCTGCAACACATGGTGATTTAATACAAGTCCCCACTATCCACTCAGAACCTGGCTCTGATAAAAAATTTGATGCAGAAACAAAAATTATTCCTTTATTGGTAGATTGGCCTGCTTTACCCTCAGCCTCTATTCTAGGATCATTTACCATTCTTATAAGACTACCTTCATTAGAGTAAGGATTTTTTAAATCCGCATTTTCAATTAAAAAATTTACAATTTTGTCTGACGACCATTGATTTTTACAATCTTCACCCCAACTTGTTAATAATTCAGGATCTCGATCGCATTTATTAATTTGATTATTCAAAATATTTACAACTGCTGTATGGTTTTCTTTAATTAATTGAGCTCTTGCTTCTACAGATGATCTTGTTGAAGCAGTCCATATCAACATTGAAACTACATATAGAAAACTTAATAAAACTAAAAATTCTAACAACCCAAAGTCTTTAAATTTTATCTTCATTAATAATTGTTAACTTCATTTAGTGTTGGCATAGATTTTGCAGCACCAAGCTTGGTAGTTGAAATTCCAGCAACTTTATTTGCAAAAATTAAAGCATCTTTATAACTAAAGTTTTTAGATAATGCCACACTAAATGCCCCGTTAAATGCATCACCGGCTCCAGTTGTGTCAACAACTTTTCCTTTTAAATCTAAAGCTGGCAGAAAATAACTGTCATCTTTGTTTGCAAAATATATTCCTCTTGAACCCAATGTTAAGATAACATTTTTAATACCCATTTTTAAAAATTTCGATGACGCCATCTTTATATCAGTATCTGATTCAATATTTTTTTTAAGATAAAAACTTGCCTCTTTTTCATTTGGAGTAAAAAAATCTATATTTTTATAATCTGAATTTTTAATTTCTCTTGCTGGTGCTGGATTTAAAATTACCACACAACCTAGTTCCTTTGCTTTTTTAATTGCATAACTTGTTACCTTGGAAGGAATTTCTAGTTGAGTTAGAAAAATTTTTGATTTTTTAAGTATATCTATATTCTTGTCTACGTCTTGATTAGTGATATATGAGGCCGCACCAGGTATAACGTTAATAATATTGTCACCTGTAATTTCATTTATCATAATACCAGCTACGCCTGTCGATAGAGTAGAATCTTGTGCGAGTGAATTAATCTTAACGCCTGAGTCATTGTAATGAGATATTGCCATTTTTGAATACTGATCATCACCTAGTTTTGTTATAAAATGTACTTCTCCATTAAGTTTAGCAGCTGCTATAGCTTGGTTAGACCCTTTTCCTCCAGGACCAACTAAATGTTTTGATCCTAGAATTGACTGGCCTTTTTGGGGTATAGAATTACTAAAGAAACAAAGGTCAGCAACAAATATACCAAATACTGTTATTGAATTCATCTATGGTTAAATTAAAAAAAAAATTACTTAAATGCAACTAATTTAGTTTTAAAGGTTGACGATCATTGATGGATTGGGATTATTTTCAAAAAAATCAATAATATTGTTAACCGTTTCTTTTGCCATTCTAATTTTACATTCATTTGTTAAAGCGGAAACATGAGGTGTAAGTAAAACTTTTTTATTTTTTATTAATGGATGATTAAGATCTGGAGGCTCTTTTTCAAAAACATCTAAACCAGCCGCGTAAATTTGATTATTATCTAAAGCCGAATTCAAATCTTTTTCATTAACAACACCGCCTCTAGATGTATTAATAATTATCGCGTTTTTTTTCATGGTGCATAAATTATTAGTATTAATGAGATTTTTTGTTTTAGAATTCAAAGGTACATGAAGTGACAAAAAATCTAAAGTTTTCAATCCATTATTAAAATTATCAATTTTTACTCCACCATAACTTTTTACTTCATTGTTAGATACATAGGGATCAAATACCTTAACTTTCATGTCGAAACCTATACATTTTTTAATTAAGCTTTTTCCTATGCGCCCAAAACCAGCAATTAATATTTCTTTGTTCATCAGCTCGAATGTTTGTATATCTTTAATATTCTTCTTAAAATTACCAAGTCTAACTTCATTGTCATATAGAAGCTTAGATTTAGATAAGTTTAGCATCATATACATTACGTGTTCAGAAACTGCTGTGGCATTAGCAGTAGCTGTGATCATAAGTTTAATATTGTTCTGTTTTATATAATCTAAATCGACATTATCGTATCCTACGCCATGACGGGATATTACTTTTAGTTTTTTGCATTTTGACAGAACTGTTGAACTTAATCTAGATATTCTCAGAGTACACCCGTCAAAATCTGGTAAAGTTTTAATTAAATTTTCTTCACTTACATCTGTAATGATTTCGTACTTAAAGTTTGGATGTTTTTTTAGAAGATTAATACCTTCTTCGTGTATTGACTCAATAATTGCAATTTTGTTCATTTATTTATTTAATTTAAAAGCATATATATAATCCCCAAGTTCTTTTTCATAGCCAAAAAATCTTCCTCCACTAGCATTAACAATTATATATTGATCACCATTATGTAAAAAAGTCATTGGAGGGGCAGAACCTGCATACTTCATTTTATAATTCCATATTTCCTCTCCTGTTTTTGAATTAAAAATTCTAGTAAAATTGTCTGATGTTCCAGTTGCAATGAGTACATTTCCATTTGTACTTAATACTCCACCAAAATTAATATCACCATCTATCTTTTTTTTATTAGAAACACTTTTTGTTCCAAATGGAATAGACCAATTTACTGAGCCACTGTTTAAATCAAACGCTGTAATTTTTCCCCATGGAGGTTTTGAAGCAAAAAGTTTATCTTCATTAAGGAATAATTGCCATTTGGCTGCTAGCTCAAGAAGGTTTTTTTCTTTTAGTTTTTGATCAGCCTTGTTAAAGTAAGTTTTCAATTTAGTTAAATCTGAATCACTAATTTCAATATTCTTATCAGCAAATTTATGGGAATATATAAAATCATTTAAATTATTCATTGATTTAATCTTATCTGTATATGAAATGCCAATTAAACTTGGAATATAATCATCTCCGAAAAATTCAGACTGATAAACACCTTGACGATTGGATCCGTGACAGCTTTGACATTTGTTTTGATAAATTAGTTGACCTTCATCATTGCTTGATTCAGAAAATTTTAATAATTCAGTCATTTTATCCTTAAAACTTTTTTCCTTAATTTTCTCTCTATAAAATGTTCGTATAATCCAAGGATAATGATTTGTTGGCATTATTATTTGACTGTTTTTTTTATCCAAGGTTGCTCCTGGCCATTCAGGACCTCCATGAATACCATACATTATTACGTCATAATTTATAGATAGGGGTATAAACTCTTCGCTATGTTTAGCATTTCTAGAAATATGTTTGATGTAGTCTGTATCTCTGTCATTTTCTTCTAAATATTTTATATATTCAGAAAGATTATACTTTAGATCCATAATATTAACTGGTTTTAATATTTTTTTTTGAATTGGAGAATAAGTTTGATTTGGAATGTCTGTTTCAGTTTTTACGTTTATATTCTTCAAGGAATTAGGAAATACAAAATCACATTTATTTACATCTATAACAAAAATATTGCCTGTTTTAGAAAAACCATAAACAACATCTGTTAACTTATTATCAATATTTATTTTAGTAAATATTGGGCTACCAGTCATATCCATGTCCCAATGGTCGTGTAAAGTATCCTTGAAATTACATTTAACTTTTCCCGAGTCAGAATTGATAAGAATTAAACTATTTGAATAATCAGGTGATATATTAGTTTCACCAATCAAATTAATTAAATTACTAGTTACTATTGCAATTGTTTTGTTTTGTTTGTCAAATGAAAAGCCAGACCAAACACGAGATCCATTTAAATTAAGTGACCAATTAGTTTTACCGTCAGGAAGAGAATAGCTTTCAATTTTTTTCTGATGGGCAACGTAAAGAGTGTTACTTTCAATAATTGGTGACAAAAGTGTAAGAAAATCTTCACCATAATATCCGATAAAACCTTTGGTACCAAAATTTTTATCAATCTTTCCGTCTATTTCATTTAAAACTACTACACCTTGTGAAGTCGGAACAAAAAGTTTTTGATTATTATAAGCTACGCCTCTTTTAGCTACAGGTGTTCTTAATTTAGTTCTCCAATTTTCTTTTCCTGTTAAAGGGTCTAAAGAAATTAAGTATCCATCTACGCTATTAACTATAATTGAAGTCCCAGTGAAAATTGGAGTTAGTTGACTGTTTGTACGAATTGGTTTTTTTTTTGGTTTATATCCGTTTTTATAAATCCAAATATTTTCTAAGTTTTCAATATTACTAGTGTTTATTAAATCTAGTTTTGAGAATTTATGACCCTCATTGTTACCATTGCTTTGAGGCCATCTAATATTGTTTTCATCAGACCATAAACACGAACTAAATATTAGTATAAATAATGTTGAGAAAAAAATTTTCATAATTTAAATTTGTATTAATGGCGGTCCCAAGGGGAATCGAACCCCTCTTTGTTGGATGAAAACCAACTGTCCTAACCGATAGACGATGGGACCTTTTTTTTTGATACTTTATTAACAGAAATGTCATCAATTATAAACTCTACATTTTTTTGACCTCTCCACTCATTCAAAGTCATTTTACCTGCTATGTTATACAAATTTTTTTCTCTTTTTAGGAGATATTGTCCTATATCATTATCTACAACGTTAAAAGCAATACTTTTGACCTGTGAATCATCCGACCCAACAAAAATTGATTTAATATGTTTTTCTCCTACAACAGTGGATTTAATAAGTTTTAAATCATTGATTATAAATCTAGGCTCTGAATTTCCTGATCCAAATGGCGATAATGTGTAAACCTTATTAAAAAAATTAGTATTTAAAGCAGATGGAGCTATTTCGCTATCGAAATAGTAATCTCTTTGTAAAGATAGATTTATATTAACTGATTTAAATCTCTTAAAAACAAATTCTTTAAAACGGCTTATCTTGCTCATGTCTATAGTAAATCCTCCAGCCATTTTGTGACCTCCTCCTTTTATTAATATTTTTTCATAAACAGCTGACAAAATTGTAGAACCTATATCAAAACCATAAATTGATCTGGCTGAACCCTTGCCAATATTATCTTTAGTTGAAATAATAATTGTTGGTTTATTAAATTTATCTTTAATACGAGAGGCGATAATACCAATAACTCCTTCATGCCAATTTTCACCATGTAAAATAAGAACTGGATCAGACGAATTATTATAATTTATATTTAAAATTTTACTTAATAGCTCAGACTCTAACAATTGCCTTTCTTTATTGAAATTATTAAGTTCCACAGCAATCTTAAATGTTTCCTTAGCACTGTTATTTAAGAGTAAATTTGCACCATGCGAACATTTTCCAACTCTACCACCAGCATTTATTCTAGGCCCTAATACATAACCTAAATGATAGGTATTTGGACTAATATCTATTTTACATATTTCAAATAAAGTTTTTAATCCTAAATTAGTTTTATTCTTAATTATTTTCAAACCCTGTTTAACTATAGCTCTGTTTAGTCCTACCAGCGGTACTACATCACAAACAGTTCCTAATGAAACTAAATCTAAATAATCAATTAAATTGGGTTCTTTAATTGAATTTTTATTAAACCAACCTTCTTGCCGTAATTTTTTATTTAAGGCTACAAGAAACATGAAACAAACTCCAGCAGCGCACAAATAATCTAAATTTGATTGATCATCTAGCCGATTAGGATTAACTACAGAATGAGCATTTGGTAATTTTACTTCAGACTGATGATGATCTAAAACTATAACGTCAACATTTTTTTTTTTAGCAAATTTAATAGGATCAAATGATAAAGTACCACAATCAACAGTAAAAATTAATTTGATATTTTTCTTAATTAACTTTGAAAATCCTATTTCACTTGGTCCATATCCTTCTGTTTGTCTATCAGGTATATAAATTTCACATTTTTGATTAATTGAATTAAAATATCTACCAAGAATAGCTGTAGCTGTAGCACCATCAACATCATAATCACCAAATACTCCAATTGGTTCTTTGTTAATTATGCATTCTAAGGTTCTCACTGTAGCTTTTTCCATATCAACTAAAACACTTGGATTTGGAATTGAATTTTTTATAGTTGGTTCTAAATAATTCATAACATCTTCTCTTGGAATTTTTCTAATTGATAAAAGCTTCGCAATTATATCATCAACAAAAAATTGATTTTTGTAAAAATTTACATCCTCGTTATTGAATTCTTTTAAAATCCACTTTTTACCTAATACGGAAACTGAACTCATTTTTTATGAATATTTGTAACTTTTTTGTTAATTTTTAGACTCTTGTGAAGCGCAAAAGTGTGAGCGGTGAAAGAGTCTTTACCATCGATTATACCTTTTAGAAGATCTCCATCAGTTACTCCTGTAGCTGAAAATATTACATCTCCTTTAATCATATCGTTAATATTATATTTTTTTTTAAAATCATGAATACCAAATAATTTTGCTCTTTTTTCTTCTAAATTATCTAGTGAAAGCCTAGTTTGTATTTGACCACCTAAACAACTTAGGGCAGCAGCTGCTAAAACGCCTTCTGGTCCACCACCAATTCCTATGTAAATATCATTTGGTGAGTTTGGATCTGCAACAGAAATAGCTCCAGCAACATCTCCATCGGTTATAAAATTTATATTAACATTCATTTTTTTTAATATTTCAACAAATTTTTTATGCCTAGGTCTATCAAGGATACATGCAGTTAGATCTGAGGTTTTAACTTTTTTAGCTTCTGCTAAAAGATTTATATTTTTATCAAGAGCGTAATCTAGATCCAATAAATTTTCTGGTAAATTTGAACCAACTGCAATTTTTTCCATATAGGTATCAGGTGCGCTTAAAATGGAACCTTTTTCACCTGCTGCTAATACTGAAAATGCATTAGGTAAATTTTTTGCTGTAAAATTTGTTCCTTCTAGTGGATCTAATGCTATATCAATTTCTTGACCTTTTTGAGTGCCAACTTTTTCACCTATAAATAACATTGGTGCTTCATCCATTTCACCTTCACCAATAACTACGGTACCAATCATATCAATTTTATTTAATTCAGATCTCATTTGGTCAACAGCGCCTTGATCTGCAGCAATTTTGTTACCTTTGCCTCTAAATGGGGATGCTCCAAAAGCTGCAAACTCGGTAACTTTAATAAAGTCATCGAAATACTTTTTACTCAAGCTCATTAAATTTTTTCAATTCTAATTAACTTTGGTTTTTTGATTAAATAATTTTTTTTAGCTAATTGACTTAAAGCTTTCTTTAAAGATAAATCATTAGCAAAATGAGTAATTATTATTATAGATGAGTGATTTTTTGACTTAATTGGATTTTGTAGTAAACGATTTATAGAAACTTTATTTTTTGCCATAATACTTGTAATATTTGACAATACGCCGTGCTTGTCTTCAACATCAAAACGTAAATAGGCCGAAAATTTCTTATAAGAAATTTTTTCAAAAGCAGCCATTTTTCTCTGCTTGTCTGAAATTACAAAAGGGAATTTAATGTTGCCTCTTAATATTGAACAAACATCTGAAACTAATGCAGAAGTTGTTGCTCCTGCTCCTGCACCCTCGCCTTGCATAACAGTTTGACCCAATGGTTCTGAGTCAACAATCACAGCATTTAAAACATCGTCTATATTTGCTATATATGACGAATTTCTGATTAGACACGGATGAACTCTTTGAACAATTTTACCATTAGTAAGTTCTGCAACACCTAATAATTTAATTTTATATCCTAAAATATTTGCATTTTCTATATCGTTTAAATCAATACTGTTAATACCTTCAATATTTATATTTTTTTTATTTATATAAGTTTGAAACGCCAAAGAAGTTAAGATTTTTAATTTAGATGATACATCATCACCATTTAGGTCAGAAGATGGATTTGACTCTGCGTATCCTAATTTTTTTGCGTTATCTAAAACTTCATTGAATGATAATTTCCTTTTATCCATTGAAGATAAAATGTAATTAGAAGTTCCATTGAAAATACCATATATTTTATTAATCTTGTTCGCGATTAAACCTTCTTTGAGAGTTCTAATAATTGGTATTCCTGCACAAACTGCAGCTTCATACTCAAGGTTTACTTTATTTTGTTCAGCTAATTTAGCTAGCTGGTTTCCATATTTAGCAATTAAAGCTTTATTTGCTGTAACTACATGCTTTCCATTTTTTAAAGCAGAAAAAACCAATTTTTTTGCTGGTCCGTCAGAACCTCCAATAAGTTCAACAACAATATCAATATTTTTCATTTTCGTGCAGTCTAAATAGTTTTTTAACCACAATTTTTTATTTATTTTAAAAGATCTTTTTTTTAACCTATTTCTAGCTGATACTCTAAGAATATTTATGTTTACGTTTGTTTTTTTAAAAATTTCTTTTTTATTATTTCTTAGATATTTGTAAAAGTATGAACCTATATTACCTAAACCAACTATTGCTATATTCATTTTTTTATTCATTTAAATTATTCTAGTGAAAGGCTAGGAAATTTCTTATTTTTACCTTTTTTAATTAAAAGGTTAGAAATTTCATCGATATCACATTTTTTAATATCACTACAGATATTTTGAGATTTATCTATTGTTTTTTTTGTAATAATTTTCTGTGATTTTTTTTGGACTTTTCGAGGCGTCAAAACCTTACTTTTTTTTTCTTTGTCGATTTTTTTATTTAATTTAGCTTGATTCTTTAATTTACGTCTTTCTTGTTTAAGTTTTAATTTTCTTAATTTCTTCTCGTTTCTTAGATTCCTTTTAGCAATCTTTTTATCATTATCATTCTTATTAACTTTATCACTTGAAAAAATTTTTCTATCTTTTTTTGTTTTTAAATTCTGACTAATTAAATCTAATTTTTTTTTTTCTTTTTTATCAATAATAGAAACTTCTAGTGATAAAGTTTTAGCAAAATATTCTTTATATTCTTGTTTATCAACACATTCATGATCCCCGCAAATATAAGCGCCCTTATTATAAGAGCAGCTAAGAAGAATTAAAAATACTAAATATCCTATGTATCTCATTTTAATCCTGATTGTTCATTGTAACCATACATAAGATTCATGTTTTGAACAGCTTGACCAGATGCACCTTTAACTAAATTGTCTATTGCTGAAAAAATTACTATTTTTTTTGAACTATTCGTTTTGCAAATTGAAATTTCACAATTATTTGTGTTCAGAACGTTGCCAGTTCCTACCTCTGTATTTATCTTTAAAATTTTAACAAATTTATTTCTTTTATGGTTTTTTAGTAGCTCTTTATGTATTTTTTGTATACTCACCTTGTTATTAAGTTCCAAATATATTGAAGATAAAATACCTCTAAATGTTGGTAGAAGATGAGGATTGAAAGTATAATTAATTTTGCCACTGTATATTTTTTTAAACTGTTGGTCTATTTCACCCATATGTTTGTGCTTAACTAAACTATAAGCAAAAATTGATTTATCTAAATTTACATGAGTGAATTTTTTTTTATAATTTTTTCCAGCACCGGAAAAACCTGATTTGGAGTCAATAGTAATATTGTCAAACTTAATTAATCTTTTTTTAATAAGTGGGATCAATGGAATTTGTATAGAGGTAGGATAACATCCAGGATTTGATATAATTCTGTATTTTTTAATATTGTTTTTTACAAATTCTGAAATGGAATAAATTGACTCCGAGATTAAATTTTTAGCTTTATGATTTATAAGATACCATTTTTTATAATTAGAAAAATTTTCTAATCTAAAATCACCAGACAGGTCAATAAATTTTAAATTTTTATATTTAAATAAATTAAAAATAACTTTTTGTGCCTCTCCGTTAGGAAGTGATAAAAACAATAAATCAACAGTTTCCCAATTAACTTTGCTAAGAGAAGAAATTTTAGGTAGTTTTTTTTTAATTCTTCTATCAAAAGAACTTATTTTTTTACCAATATTTTTTTTAGCACAAAGATGTTTTATAACAACATTTGGGTGTTTAGATAAAATGTGAACAAGATCTAAACCAACAAATCCAGTGGCGCCTGCAATTACTACTTTAATTTTTTTCTGTGACATAAAGAACTTATATCACTCTTAATATAAATAATAAAATAAATGATTTATCTCTTAGAAAACTGGAAGCTTCTTCTTGCTTTTCTATGTCCGTATTTTTTTCTCTCAACTACTCTAGAATCTCTTGATGTAAGTTTTTCTTTTTTTAAAGTTGTTTTCAAAGTTCCATCCTGAATAACTAAAGCTCTAGATATTCCATGAATTATTGCTCCTGCTTGACCAGATAGTCCTCCACCTTTTACAGAACATTTGACGTCATAAGAGGTAAGAACATTTGTAAGTTCCAATGGCCGCACAACTATAATTTGGTGCACAGGTCTTTTAAAATAATCAACCATTTTTTTTCCGTTAACATAAATATTACCAGATCCTTTTTTAACCCAAACTTTCGCTATAGATCTTTTTCTTCTTCCAGTAGCATATTTGCTCTCGGAAAAATTAATTTTAATTTTTTTTATTTTTTCTGAATGAGATGAAGAGGTGTTTTCCATTAAATTTTGACTGTATTACGTTTATTTAATTCTTTAAAATTTATAGTTATTGGTTTTTGAATTTCGTGTGGATGAACGTCGCCGTGATAAATTTTAAGTTTAGTTAATTGTTTTTTGGCTAGAGGTCCACCAGGCAGCATTCTTCTAACAGCTAATTTTAAAATATCAGCTGTTTTGTTTTTATCTGCCATTCTAGAGGGAGTAATTTGTTTAATGCCTCCCGGGTGCCCCGTGTGCCTATAATAGATTTTATTTGAGAATTTTTTACCAGTAAATTTCATTTTTTCAATATTCGTAACAACTACAAAATCGCCGTTATCAATATGTGAATTAAAAGTCGCTTTATTTTTTCCTCTTAAAACTTTTGAAATATAAGCAGCTAGCCTACCTACAACTGCATTTTCAGCATTTATAAGATACCAGTCATTTTTAACTTCTTTTTTTTTTATAAAAGGTGTCATTTAAAATATGGCGATAATTACTAATTATACATATTAAAGTCAATTACCAAATAAAATAAATTTCTCAATTTAACTTGAATTTTGTATCAATGAAGCGTGATACAGGTTTAATGACGAAAAAACAATAAACAAACTTGTTATTTGATGAAATGAAGCGACTATCATATTGACATCACTCAATAGAACTAAAATACCTAACGATATTTGAATAAAAATGAATAATAAAAGTATCAAATAAGGTTTAATTAAATCTCTATTCTTTTGAATTAAAACTTTGTATCCAATAAATATTGATAATAAAAAAATTATATAAGCTATATTTCTATGGAAAAATTGAACAACACTACTATTGTTAAAATCAAATATATTGTAAATATTTAATAAACTCGTGTCATCTGGAAAATATGAGTTATTCATTAATGGCCAAGATTGATAAATTTTACCAGCATCTAGCCCTGAAACAAAAGCACCAAAAATTATTTGAAAAAATAAAAGAATTATAAAATATTTTATATATCTAAAATTATTTTTTTTAAAAAATTTAACATCTGTTTTATTATTGAAATTTAAAAAATTCCAATAAATCAGAGAGATTATAATGAATGCAAGCGTTAGATGTACGGCTAAACGATAATGACTAACTGTTACATTAGAAACGAGACCACTCATTACCATGTACCAACCTATTACACCTTGTAACAATATTAATAAAAAAATAAAACTAAATTTATATACACAAACTTTAGTAAGTGCTTTTTTATAAATAAAAAAACCAAAAGGTATTAAAAAAAATAATCCTAAAATTCTACCTAACAACCTATGTGCATACTCCCAATAAAAAATTACCTTAAATCCCTCTAAAGATAGATTTATATTTAATAATGTATACTGAGGAATTTCTTTATATAACGTAAAATATTTTTCCCACGCGTCTGCAGTTAATGGTGGTAAAATTCCATTGAAAAGTTCCCACTCTGTAATAGAGAGACCTGAATCAGTCAATCTTGTTAATCCACCCACTACTATCATTAAAAAAATGAATGTAATTAAAGATACTAACCAATAACTAAATATTTTATTGTAGGCTTTATTTTCTAAAAAATTCATTTTTTAACTATATAATTATTCATAAAAATAAATATAATATTTATGTCGCTATGATTAATAAAAATATTAAAATAATAAGAGTAAAACTCGATAAACTCGATAATAAATTGCTTAAAATAATTAAAATACGCACTAAATTGGTAAATAAAATCTTATTAAATAAAACTCGTAAAAATCAAATAGTAGACAAAAAAAGAATAGCAACGATATTAAAAAAAATTAAACAAAGATCTATTGAGAATAAAATTGACCCTAAGATAACTAATAAGATTTGGAAATCTATGATTAATGCTTTTATTGATTACGAATTTAGAAATTTTAAGAAAAAATAAATTATTTGCTGTGAGGTGGTAATTTTTTTTCTACAAATACTTCGTGCTTTCTCGTTGATGGATTGTATTTTTTAGCTTTAAGTTTATTTTTAGCCTTTTCACCTTTTGTTGGTTTTTTTACATAATAAAAAAAAGGACTATCGGGTTTTGTTTCTGGAACTAATCTTACTTTAATATGTGTTTTTTTTGCCATTTAATTTTCTTATTTTATTTAAAATTTTTTTTGATTTAATCTTTATTTTATTATTATAATATTGAGCTTTTATACTTGAACCCTCAAAATGGTCAAGAGTATTTCGACCTGAATTTAAAGCCTTCTTTGCACCTTCTATAGTTAAATTTTGTTTTTTTAAAAGGAAATTTATAAGTTTAAGAACTTCTAAATCTTTATTAGAATAATAGCGACGATTACCAGATAATTTAATAGGTTTTAATTGCTTGAATTGTTTCTCCCAAAATCTAAGTGTATGTGTTGATGGTCTTCCAGATTTCTTGTCGACTAAACCCATTAATCTCGCGACTTCTGCTATTGTCTTAAATTTTTCTTTTTTTAAATTCATCAATTACGTTATTTATTAACTTTTAATTTTAATATTTTTGAAGGTCTAAAAACAACAGAGTTTCTCGGTGATATTTCATAGACTTTGCCATCTATTGGGTTACGCCCAATTCTTTTTTTTTTATTTAACAACTTTAATGTACCGAAATTCTTAATTTTAACTATGGAATGTTTATTTAGATCTTCAATTATTATTTCAAAAATATCTTCAATAAATTTATCTAAAAAAATAGTTGGCAAACCAGTTTTAAAGCTAATTGCTTTTCCAATTTCTTTTTTTGTTAAATTATCTCTTTTAGTTCGTTTCATCAACGTGACTCAAGTTTGATTTAATTTTTGACATTAAATCTCCTTTAATTATTCGATAACATAAATCAATTGCATAATAAAAACCAATAGCATCCGTCGATCCATGACTTTTAACTACGGGCCCTCTCAACCCTAGAAAAATTGCTCCATTAAATTTTCTTGGATCTAATTTAGTTTTGAATTTTTTTAATGCAAAGTATGAAAAAATTATTGAAATTTTTGAAATCAAAGTTTCTTTTAATGACTCTTTTAAGGAGTCAGTAATAAATTTAGCTGTACCTTCTGCTGTCTTCAATGCAACATTGCCTGTAAAACCATCGGTTATAATTACATTTGAATTTCCATCAAAAAATTTATTTCCTTCTATAAAACCATTAAAAATAAAATCTCCATGTTTGCTAACATCGGTTAATTTAATGTGAGCTTTTTTCAAAATTTCAGTGCCCTTAATTTGTTCTGAGCCTATATTTAACAGAGAAACTTTAGGCGTTTCATTTGGAAATAATGCTTTATATAAAGCAGAGCCCATTTCTGAAAAATCTACTAAGTTGTTTTCATCACATTCAACGTTTGCTCCTAAATCTAGAACAACGTTCATTCCATTTTTATTAGGCCATAACCCAGCAAGAGCAGGTTTGTTAATTTGATCCATAGTTTTAAGTAACATTCTTGATACAACAAAAAGAACACCTGTGTTGCCTGCTGAAAGAGAAATATCTGAATTATCAAGCAATTGAGAGTTTATAGAATTCCACATACTACTATCCTTGGAATTTTTAATTGCTGTTAGAGGTGTCTCTTCATCAGAAACTACAGAACTTGAATTAAAAATTTTATATAATTTACTTGAAATTTTATATTTATCTAATTCAGCTTTGATTTTAATTTCATCACCATAAATGTTAAAGAAAAAATTATCAGCAGACTTATTTTTGTCTATAAAAATTGACAAACCTTTAATATTTTTATTTGGTGCGTTTTCCCCACCCATTGCATCAATAGCAATTGTAATTTTTTCATTCATGTCTTAAGATTATAATTTATATATCTAGAATTTTTTTACCGTTGTAAAAACCAGTTTTTAAATCAATATGATGTGAAAGTTTGTATTCACCACTTTTTTTATCTTCAACAACATTAGCAGAGGATACACGGTGATGTGATCTGCGCATATTTCTTTTTGATGGAGTTGTTTTACGTTTTGGGACAGCCATAATATATTAATATTTAAAGTTTATATTTCCTTTTAGCACACTATCATTACTTAATTCAAAGCAAAAATTGTAAAAATTTTGAAGATATTTATCTATATTATCAAGCATTTCTTTATCTAAACTATTATCGTCTGACAAGTACTTATTAAGCAACATTTTATTCGCCTTAAATGAAGGTTCAGTCCCATCGTTAATTTTTAATAAAATATCATAAAAAATTTTATTAAGCGTCTTCATTTTTTTATTCACAACAACGTCTCCATAACCAAGTTCTCTAATATGGTATTCAATATTCAGAAAAATATTATCAAAAATGTGTTGAGGGAATTTATCTTTAGTTTTTAATTTTGTTGATATTAAAATTAGGGATAAATGAACAAATATCAGTATTATTCGAGTTTCAAAATTATCTTTTAGTTTTAAATCACTGTAAAAAAAAATATTACGTGAAAATTCTACTAATTTGTTATAAAGAGAGTTGTTATGTTTTTTATATTTAGCAAGCATATTAAAATATTTATATTATTCTTATTTTTATTTACTTTAGAAAATTGTCAATTAAAAGATACTAAAAAATCACATGGTATTAACTTTTTAGAAAATCGAGAAAAAGTACTGGTTGTTAATAAATCAAATCAAAACGATGTAATAAAAATTATAGGAAAACCACATACAGTATCACTAAAGGATGAGAATACTTGGATATACTTTGAAAGAGCTATAGGAAAAGGAAAAATTCTTAAACTAGGTCAAAATGTTTTAAGATCTAATAATATTTTAGAACTTAAATTCAATAAATACGGAATTTTAAGTGCTAAACAACTGTTTAAAAAAGAAGATATGAATCGAGTTAAATATTCAACAAAAATTACCAAAAATGAAGTAAGTCAAAGAGGATTTGTAGATAAATTTTTATCAAGTATTAGACAAAAAATGTATGGAAAGAAAAAATTTTAATGAGCTATAACGGCTAACAATAATAAAGCAACAATATTTGTAATCTTTATCATTGGGTTAACTGCTGGCCCTGCTGTATCTTTATATGGATCACCAACTGTATCACCAGTCACCGCTGCTTTATGAGCTTCGGATCCCTTGCCACCAAAGTTGCCATCCTCAATATATTTTTTTGCATTATCCCAAGCGCCACCTCCAGCCGTCATAGAAACGGCAACGAACAAACCTGTAACAATAACACCCAACAACATCGCGCCTAAACAAGATAAAGCTGCTTCTATACCTCCAATAGGTAGTATTATAAAATATAATAATATAGGAGATAGAACTGGAAGAAGCGAAGGTATAATCATTTCTTTAATTGCAGCTTTAGTAAGTAGATCTACAAGCCTACCATAATCAGGCTTTCTTTTGCCTTTCATTATACCAGGGATTTTTTTGAATTGTCTTCTAACTTCAACAACAACTGCGCCGCCTGCACGTCCAACTGCTTGCATACCCATAGAACCAAATAAATAAGGAAGCATCCCGCCAACTAATAAACCAACAACTACAAAAGGATTTGATAAATCAAATGTTACGTTTATGCCTTCTAGTGCTGACCCATTTACTGTAGAAAAAAATTTAATATCCTCCGTATAAGCTGCAAATAAAACTAAAGCACCTAATCCCGCAGAACCTATTGCATAACCTTTTGTAACAGCTTTTGTAGTGTTTCCAACTGCATCTAAAGCATCAGTAGTTTTTCTAACACTTTTTGGAAGTTTAGACATTTCTGCTATTCCTCCTGCATTATCTGTAACAGGTCCATAAGCATCTAATGCAACTACCATACCAGTTAAAGCTAGCATAGATGTTACAGCAATAGCTATTCCAAACAAACCAGCTAAATTATTTGTAAATAAAATTCCAATTACAATTATTAAAGCAGGAACTGCTGTTGCTTCCATTGAGATGGCTAATCCTTGAATGACATTTGTTCCGTGACCCGTTGTTGATGACTGAGCAACACTTTTAACAGGTCGATAGTTTGTACCAGTATAGTATTCAGTTATCCAAATAAGTAATCCAGTAATAATAAGTCCGGCTACGCCACATATATAAAGACTTAAACCAGTAAAACTTTTTCCAGCATTTTGATAAATATTTTCCAAACCAATAATTTTATCAGTTACTGGATAAAGAATTACCAAAGATAACACTGCTGTTACAATAAATCCCTTATATAAAGCACCCATAATATTTTTGCTTTTACCCAACCTAACGAACCAAGTTCCAATTATTGAAGTAATTATGCATGAACTACCTATAGCTAGAGGATAAATCATCATACTTGCATTAGAAGGAAAAAATATAGAAGCTAAAACCATTGTAGCGACTATTGTTACAGCATAAGTTTCAAATAAATCAGCTGCCATGCCCGCGCAATCTCCAACATTGTCTCCAACATTATCAGCTATAACAGCAGGATTTCTTGGATCATCTTCTGGAATTCCAGCTTCAACTTTTCCAACTAAATCAGCACCAACGTCTGCTCCTTTAGTAAAAATACCTCCACCTAGTCTTGCGAATATTGAGATTAAAGACGCACCAAAACCAAGTGCAACTAAAGCATTAATTATTTCTCGGCTCTCAATATTTAAATTAATTAAGATTATATAATAAAGAGTTATAGCTAATAATGCTAAACCCGCAACAAGCAGACCTGTAATAGCACCTGATTTGAAAGCTATAGTTAAACCAGATTGTAAACTTTTTCGAGCCGCTTCAGCCGTTCTTACATTAGCTTTAACTGAAATAAGCATGCCAACATAACCTGCAACACCAGATAAAAAAGCTCCAATAAAATATCCAAAACCTACTAATAAGTTAAAAAAATAACTTACAATAATTAAAACGATGAAGCCAACTATTGCAATTGTTTTATATTGCCTGTTTAAGTAAGCTTTAGCACCAATTTGAATTGCCTCTGCAATTTCTTGCATTTTTACATTTCCAGGACTTGCAGATAAAATTTGCCCTGAAAGAAGATAACTATAAGCTACCGCTAAAATTCCTGTAAAAACAATTAAGTATAATATTTCCAATGATGAACTCATAAATTTAAATAAAGATCGATAAATGCCAAAAAAAATCTATAAAGGCAAGCTATTCTTTAAGAAAAAAACACCTATTAAACTAGTTTTTTTAGATATCTGTTAGTTATTTTCAATATTTCTTATTTTTTTTGATATTTTATCCAATACTGCATTTAGATATTTAATTTGTGTTTTTTCTAAAAAAAATTCAGCGGCTTTTAAATATTCATAAATAATAACTTTAATTGGGTTATTGTGTTTAAAAGAAAGCTCATAAACTGCCGCATAAATAACGACTTTTAATAATTTATCTGTTCTTTTTAAATTAATATCATTTTGTAGATACTTTTGTAAGGTTTCTTCAATGAACTCTCTTCGTTCAAGAGTTCCATTGACTACATCTTTAATATATTTTCTATAATGACTTTTTGGAAATTTAATAATTTCTTCCGGATTGATTAATGCACCATAAATTTTTTGTATAATCTTAATTCTGGGTGATGATAGTTTTTTATCACTCATTTACAAAAACCTTGATTAAAGCTAATGCAGCCTCCCTACCTTTATTTTTCTTTCCACTTGATCTAATTTTTGCCTGAGATTTATTTAAACAAGTTAAAATTCCATTTGCCACTGTTTTTTTCGATTCAATTGATAATTTCATCAAACCATAAAAAGTTGATTTTGATATGAAATCAAAATGAGGGGTCTCACCTTTTATTACACATCCTAAAGCTATAAAAGCATCATATTTTTTAATATTTTTTGATATGATTCCTGGTAATTCGAATACACCAGGTGCATGGATTATATTAAGGTTAAATTTTTTTTTTAAAGTATTATTTTTAAATGTTTCAATAACTCCTGATTCTAAATATTTAGAAATGCTTGAATAATAATTTGCAGAAACAATTAATATTTTTTTTTTCATTTTATAATTTCTTGTTTAGTTATTTTTATACCGTAGCCATCTAAACCGATTATCTTCTTTCTAGACCTAGATACTAATATCATGTTTTTAATTTTTAAATCTTTAATTATTTGAGCGCCAATACCATAATACCTCAAAATATTATTATTCTTTAAGGAATTGTTTGCTTTTTTTAAAGGTATTAAATTTTGGTCTTTTATAATAATTAATGTAAAATTATTATATTTAGATAGATATTTAATAGATGATTTAATAATTTTTTTATTAAAGTTAATTATATTTTTTGAAATATTTGTTGAAATCACCCTTACTCTGACTGATTTGCTTGACTTAATTTTTCCTTTAACAATTGCATAGTGCTCTAGTCCATCCAATTTATTTTTAAATTGTTTAATGTTAAAATTTCCAAATTTATTGATATTTAAGGATTTGCTATATATGTTTGTGATTAGTTTTTCGTTCTTTAATCTATAAGAGATTAAATCTTCTATGCTCGCAATTTTAATTTTATGTTTTTTTGAAAATTTTAATAAATCGTCATATCTTGCCATACGTCCATCTTCATTCATGACTTCGCAAATGACTGCACTTGGATTTAATTTTGAAAGCCTAGAAATATCAACAGAAGCTTCTGTGTGACCGGCTCTTTCCAGAACTCCTCCATTTTTTGATACCAAGGGGAAAACGTGTCCAGGAGATACTATATCTTTTTTTTTTGATTTAGAATTAATTGCAACTCTTATAGTTTTAGCTCTATCAAAAGCTGAAATGCCTGTTGTTATTCCTTTTCTAGCTTCTATTGAAACAGTAAAAGCAGTTTGCATACGTGCTTTATTGACGGAGGACATTAATGGAAGATTGAGTTTATCTACTTGCCTTTTAGTTAGCGCTAAACATATTAAACCTCGTCCATGTTTTGCCATAAAATTTATATTTTTTGAGTTACACTTAGAACCAGGTATTATCAAATCACCTTCGTTTTCTCTATTCTTGTCATCAACTAAAATAAACATCTTGCCTTTTTTTGCATCTTTTAAAATATCTTTTATTGGGGAAAGAGAAATTTTTGTCATAATTAACTATTAATTTTAAGAAGATATTTATTCATTATATCAAATTCTATATTTACAAAATTTTTTTTTTTAAGATTTAATAAATTGGTTAATGATAACGTGTGTGGAATTACTGAAATTTGAAATGAATTTTTATTTGTATTTGATATTGTCAAAGATACTCCATTTATAGATATTGAACCTTTAATAGTTAAAAGTTTTTGAAATTTTTTTGGTATAGATATGTTTAATATCCATGTTCTATCGACAATAGAAATTTTCTTTATCATTCCAGTAGTATCAACATGACCTTGTACATAGTGACCAGATATTCTCTGGCCATATTTTATAGATTTTTCAAGGTTTACGTGATCACCAATTCTAATATATTTAAAATTAGATCTTTTGAGCGTTTCATGTGACAGATAAAAGAAAATACTATTTTTAGATACCTTTGTTAAAGTCAGGCATACTCCATTACAACTAATTGAGGAGCCTATTTCTTTCTTAGTAAAACGTAAGTTAGATGAAATCTCAAGATAAAAACTTTTTTTTAGTCTTGAAATCTTTTTAATTTTACCCTGTTTATAAATTATTCCATTAAACATTATTTAATTTTAATCTTATATAACTTATCATTAAAAAGATTTGTTCTAATTTGATTTGATTTTCTTATATTTTTGAATTTATCTTTATTAAAAGGTTTTAAGCCATTTTTTAAAAGAAAAGAATTTGATTGAAAAATGAAAATATTATTAATAAAATTATTATTTAACAAGAAATCTAAAAAAGTTACACCACTTTCAACAAGAATTCTTGTGCCTCCTATTTTTCTGATGAAATCAAAAATAGTGAAAAAATCTCTTTGATTATTCATAGTTTTAAAACTCAAAACGTTAATTCCCTTTTTTTTGTATGAAACTATTTTTTTCTTATCAAAAATAGTAGTTAATAAATAAATTTTACTTTTAGATTTAAACATATCAAGATTTCTTTTCAATTTTAAAAACCTATCTATAATTATTATCTTTGGTGATTTATTTGTTAATCCTTCGATTCTGCAGTTTAAAAGTGAATTATCTTCATTTATAGATTTTGATGTTGAAACTATGCACTCGTATTGAGATCTAATTAAATGTGCTCGACTAAGAGAATATTTATTTGTAATAAATCTATTTTTTTTGCTTTTTGAATAAAAATCTTTTGAAACGGCAATTTTTGCGTCTATTAAAGGTAAATTCTTTATTTTGTTTAAATAATAACTTTCATAGAAAGATTTAGCGTATTTTTCTAACAAATTTTTTTTAACAATAATCTTTTTTTTAGATAAAATTTTTATAGATAAATTTGACGTTCGATTATCATAATCTGAAATTGAAAAATAAACTTTCTTTATATTTTTTTTTGTTATTATATTTGTACATGGTGGTGTTAAGCCGTAATGATTACAAGGCTCTAGAGTTACGTAAAGATTTGAGTCCTTAAAATCAATATTTTTTTTTAGTGCAATAAATTCAGCGTGAGGTCTGCCTCCTACGGCTGTATGAGCAGAGGAAATAATAGCCCCATTTTTTTCTATTACACAACCAACAGCTGGATTAGTGCCCGTTGAACCCAAATTAATCTTTGCTTGTTCAAAGGCAAGTTTAATAAAACTGTTTTGAGTATTTTGACTTTTACTTTTCTTTTTTGACATCTAGTTTGCCAATATATTCCTCAAATTCTTCAATTTCTTTGAAATTAGTATATACAGAAGCAAATCTTATGTAGGCTATTTTGTCTAAATCTTTTAAAGAGTCCATTACCATTCTTCCGATAACATTAGATTGAATTTCTGGTTGTCCCATTTCTTCGAGTTCTCTGGAAATTTTTGAAACTAATTTTTCTATAGTTTCTGAATCGATAGGTCTTTTTTTTAAAGCAATGAAAAGTGACTTGGCTAATTTTTCTCTATCAAAAGGTGATCTACGACCATTTTTTTTAATAACAGTGAGTTCTCTAAATTGAACTCTTTCGAAAGTAGTAAATCTTTGCCCTCCTCCGCAAGTACAACTCCTTCTTCTTCTTATAGCTGTACCGTCTTCTGTTGGTCTAGAGTCAACGACCGAGGTATCTTTTTCTCTACAAAAGGGACAAAGCATAGTTAAATCTAATTAGTTACTTACTATATATAGGAAAAGAAGTACAAAGATCAATTACCTCTTTTTTAACCTCTTCTTCTATTTTTTGATTTTCATTTGAGTCTTTAGCTAAACCTTTGATTACTTTAGAAATTAAATCTCCTACTAAAGTAAATTCCTTAAATCCAAAACCCCTTGTTGTAGCAGCGGGCGTTCCTAAACGTATACCTGAAGTAATCATCGGACTTTGTGTGTCGAATGGAATACCATTTTTGTTACAAGTTAAGTTAGCTCTTCCTAAACTAGCTTGAGCATCCTTGCCTGTGACGTTGTAATTTCTTAAATCTAAAAGCATTAAATGTGTATCAGTTCCACCTGAAAAAATCGTTATATCATTTTTCATCAAAGAGCTTGATAAAGTTTTAGCATTTTTAATTACATTTTTCGTATATTCTCTAAATTCTGGAGACAACGCTTCTTTAAAGCAAACAGCTTTTGCTGCTATAACATGCATTAGCGGCCCACCTTGTAAACCTGGAAAAACTGCACTATTAAATTTTTTAGCAAGATCTTCATTATTTGTTAAAATTATTCCACCTCTTGGACCTCTAAGAACTTTGTGCGTAGTAGATGTAACTACATCAGCATACTTTGTTGGATTTGGATATTCACCGCCAGCGACTAAACCAGAAAAATGTGCCATATCAACATGTAGATACGCATTTACTTTATCACAAATATTTCTAAATCTTTTAAAGTCAATAACTCTTGAATAAGCGCTACCACCAGCAATAATTAATTTAGGCTTATGTTCAATTGCTAGTTTTTCAACTTCATCGTAATCAATAAGTCCAGTATCTTTCTTCACATCATAATGAATAGCATTAAACCATTTACCAGATTGCGCAGGCTTAGCCCCGTGGGTTAAATGGCCACCAGAATTTAAGCTCATACCAAGTGTCGTTTCACCTGGTTTTATTAATGCTAAATAGACAGCACCATTAGCTTGAGCTCCTGAATGGGGTTGAACATTTGCGTATTTGCAATCAAATAATTTTTTTGCTCTCTCTATTGCTAAATTTTCAGACACATCAACGTGTTCGCATCCTCCATAATATCTTTTATTAGGATAACCTTCTGCATATTTGTTAGTTAAAATAGAACCTTGTGCTTCTAAAACTGCTCGAGAGACAATATTTTCTGATGCGATTAGTTCAATATGGTTTTGCTGTCGATTGAATTCGTCTGTTACGGATTCAAAAATTTCTTTATCAACTGACTCCAAAGAATCTTCAAAAAAAGTTTTTATAAATGTTTCTGTATTTTTTGCTGTTGACATTATATCTTTTTAACTCGTCTTAAGTGCCTTCCACCTTCAAATTTTGTTTTTAAAAAAAGTTTAATATTTTTAATTACATTTTTTTTGTTTGTTAATCTCGAACCTATACAAATAATATTAGCATTATTATGCTGTCTGGACAAACGTGTTGATGCATTATTATAGCATACTGCAGCTCTTACATTCTTAAGCTTATTGGCCGAAATAGCCATTCCAGTGCCAGAACCACAAATTAATATGCCCACATCGCTTTTTTTAAGATTTATTCTTTTGGCAACTTTTTTTGCAAAATCGGGGTAATCAACAGACTGCAATTGGTGTGGGCCCAAGTCTATAGAAAAAACATTATTTTTGATTAAAAAACTTTTAATTTCTTCCTTTAAATTATACCCAGCATGATCCGAAGCTATGCAAATTTTTTTAAAAATTGATTTCAATTTAATTATTAAAAGGGTCTTCTAAAAGACATGCTACTAAATGTATTCTAGACTGTTCGCCACCATTAAAAAAATTATGATATTTTGTATTGTTCGTTATTGTTACAGTGCCATCAGCTGGCAAATGCTTTGCTACATTCTCTATTACCATTGAACAACCAGCATTAGTTATAATGGGTATATGTAATCTAGGTTCTGGATCTCTGTGCCAACTCAAAGTTGATCTAGGTTCCTTTAGTAAAATTCTAACTCTACCTAATTTAAATTTTTTACTTAAAGTATCATAAACTTCCTTAAAATAAGTATCCTGAAATTCTTTTACAACTTCTGTATATTTCGACTCGTCAATTTTAACATCTCTAGAAACTTCTTTGCCACTTTCGTCTGCTATTGTCCAATAAACACCTCTCATGTTATGGCCTTTAATTGACTGTTCATCATTTGGTATTTGATTTAAAGGAATAGCACCAAAGTGAGACACTCCAGGTGTATCAAACTTTTTTTTTTCAAGAACCTTTTCTAAATCAGCTCTTAATTTTGATATATCAAACTTAAGGTCAGGAACGTGATAAAAATCTTTAAAATTTAGCTGTGCCATATATACTTATTAAATTATATTTAGATTTCATATAATATAATATTTGTCGCATCAAACAAAATCTAATAACTTATATACATGAAAATAAACGTTAAATATCCCGAAACTAGATTGAGAAGAGTTCGCAATTCTGACTGGGTAAGAAGACTAGTGTCAGAAAACAACCTTTCAAATAATGATTTGATTTTACCTATTTTTCTGAAAGAAGGCAAAAATAAAGTTGAAGAGATTAAGTCAATGCCTGGAGTTAACAGATATTCAATTGATAAACTTGGTTTGATAATTGATAAAGCTCTAAAATTTAGATTACCAATGATTGCATTATTTCCTCATACGCCCGAACGGAAAAAAAATAAGATTGGTTCAGAAGCTCTAAACGAAAATAATTTAGTTTGTGAAGCTTTAATTAAGATTAAAAAAAAATATAATGATATTGGTGTAATGTGTGATGTTGCTTTAGACCCATATACTAGTCACGGTCATGACGGTCTTTTAATTAAAAATAAAATTGATAATGACAAAACAAATGAAATATTAGTTAAACAAGCTTTACTACAAGCAGAAATGGGTTGTGATGTAATAGCACCATCAGACATGATGGATGGAAGAATTGGTGTTATAAGAAAAGCTCTAGAAAAAAATGGTTTTAAGGATACTAAATTACTTTCTTATGCAGTTAAGTACGCATCGAATTTTTATGGACCATTTAGAGATGCAATAGGATCTAAAAAAAATTTAAGATTTGATAAAAAAACATATCAAATGGATTATCGTAATTCCAATGAGGCAATAAAAGAAGTTTATTTAGACATTAAAGAAGGTGCAGATATGGTAATGGTTAAACCAGGAATGCCCTATTTGGATATAATAAAAACAATAAAAGATAATTTTAAAATACCGGTTTTTTCTTATCAAGTATCAGGTGAATATAGCTTAATTCAAAATGCAATAAAACATAAATTGATCAATAAAGATGCAATTATTGAAAGTTTAGTTTCACTTAAAAGAGCAGGATCAACGGCAATTGTAACTTATTATGCGTTAGAAGTTGCTCAAAAAATAAATGAAACTAACTAAAATATTTCTCTAAATGAATTCTTGATTTTGGAAATATTAAATTATTAGGCAGAAAAAACTTATTTAACATAATACTTCTGGTAAAACTAAGTCCATAAATTATAGTACTTGGATTAAGAGTTTTAATTTCATTTTTAGAAATCAAATATTTAGGAACTTGGTATTTAATACTATCAATATCTAAGGTCACGACATCAGCCTCATTTTTTATTGAATCTTTAAATTTTTCAAGATTTGGGTCAAATCCTAGCTCCTTGATTAAATTTAACTCCCAATAAATATAAAGTAAAATCCAATTTTCTTGATTTAAATTAACAATTAAATTTTCTAATGAATTATATATCTTTTTATAAGGTTGAGACTCTGGTAAAAGTACATTTAATAATGAAGATAATGAAAGTAATGCAGATATTTTTTTTTTATCATTAAAATATTTCGGTGAAATTGCGTTTATTAATTCTGTTTTAAAATAACCTAGTTTGTTTTCATTTTTTGATGAATAGAATAAATATATTTTATTTGAAATTTGTAAATAATTTCTTATTTTTCTAGAAGTCGCCCCGTAAATAATTCCGCTCACTTTTCCAAAAGTTTTAGTAAATACATTAACAATATTTGCATTTTCTCTAAATTTTGTTTTAGAAATAAGATAACCTTCATCTTGCCAATTCATAATTAGATTTTAATACTTGCAAGCAATTTTCTAGCAGCTTCTTGTTGGGCTTTTTTTTTGGATTTACCTAAACCAGTAAATTTTTTTGAGTTTTTTATATAAACTTCAACTTTAAAAATAGGATTGTGCTGCGGACCAGTTTGATTATAACTTTTATATATTGGAAGAGATTTATATTTTTTAAGACTAAATTCTTGTAATTGTGTTTTTGAGTCTATCTCTGTTATTATTGATTTATCCAAATATTCTGACCAAAGTTTATAAATTAGTTGCTCTGAGACAGATAAACCTTGATCTAAAAAAACAGCACCTATTACTGCCTCAAGCCCGTCACTTAATATTTTTTCATCTGATCTTTTTAAAAATTTATAAGATTTACCTAGTATTAAAAATTCTTTTAGATTTAGATTGTGAGCAATTGCTGCGCAAGTTTTCTTATTTACTAAATTTGCATACTTCTTATCTATTATTCCTTCTTTTTCTTCAGGATAAATTTTTAATAATTTTTTTGCTAAAACTAACCCTAATACTCTATCACCTAAAAATTCAAGTTGTTCATTATTTTCTAAACTATCGTGACTTTTATGAGTCAAACTAGTTTTTAATAAGTCTATATCATTGAATTTAATATTAATTAAATTTTGAAATTTATTTATATAATTAATCATTTTAACTTTGAAAAAGTTCTATTGAATCTAAAGGACTCTGACCAATTCCAGAATTTTAATACGCTACTTTGATAAGTGTCATTTGAAAAAAAAACAAATCTAGCTTTACCAACTAGGTTAACTTCAGGTACAAAACCAACACTAGCAAGATATCTACTGTCTGACGAACAGTCTCGATTGTCACCAAGTAAAAAATAATGGTTTTTTGGCACTCTGTAAATGTCACTATTTTTAAAACTACCCTCTTTATGATAGACGGTAGTGTAAGAAGCTGTGTTAGGTAAAAATTCTTGATAACTATTTACCTCTTTATTAGATGTCCCACATCTAATGTCTAGCTTTTTATTTATTTTTTCTCTTTTTAACTTTTTTTCATTTAAATATAATAAGCCATTCTTAAATTGAATAGTATCTCCAGGCAGTCCAATAATTCTTTTGATAAAGTCTGTCCTATTGTCTGTAGGTGTTTTAAAAACTACGAGATCGCCTCTTTTTGGTTTTGAATTAAATATTCTACCTTTAAGGATAGGAGGACTAAAAGGAAAAGAGTGTTTGCTAAAACCATAAGTGTATTTTGAAACAAATATACGATCACCTATTAATAATGTTGGTTCCATTGAAGAGGAAGGGATATAGAATGGTTGGAATAACAAGGACCTTATAACGCTAGCAATTAGTAACGCATAAAATATAGTTTTAATATTATCGATTATTTTAAAATATAAAGAATTTTTCATTTATAGGCCAAAACTAGCATTGCGATAGCATATTTTGCCTCATCAGATAAAGATAAAAATATTTTTATTTTTCTATTTTTTGTTATCTTTTTTATTATTTGTAAAGATTTACCTGTTAAATTTATAAAAGGCTTGCCAGATTTGTTGTTTTTTATTTGAATTTCTTTAAAACTCAATCCTTTAGAGAAACCTGTCCCAAGTGCTTTAACAAAAGCTTCTTTAGCAGCAAATCTTTTAGCGTAATATGCGTATTTATTTTTTTTACTTTCACAATATTTAATTTCTGTTGATGAAAAAATTCTTTCTTTAAATTTTTTGTTTTTTTTAAAAGATACAAAAATTCTTTTAATATCGACTACATCTACACCAACCCCAAATATTTTCATAATTAAATAATTTTTTTAAACTTTTTAATTACTTTAGGTAAGCCAATATATATTGACTCACCTACTAAAAAATGACCTATATTGAATTCACTGATTTTATTAATTTTTCGTAAAATGGAAGCAGATTTGTAAGTCAAACCATGGCCCGCATGAACTTCTAATCCTATATTCGAAGCAAATGAAACTGCTTCTTTAATTTTTTTAAATTCTTTTTTGTACGATTTTTTTTTATTTATCAAATTACAGAATTTTCCTGTATGAATTTCAACGCAATCAGCTCCGAACAACTTAGCTTTTTTAATGTCGTTAATACTAGGCTCAATAAAAAGACTTATTCTCGAGTTATTTTTTTTAAGATTATTAATTATTTTTTTTAAAAAGTTAGTTTTATAATTTAAGTTAAGCCCTCCTTCGGTTGTTATTTCTTTCCTTTTTTCAGGTACAATACAGATAAATTTTGGTTTATGACGCGTAGCTATTTTTAACATTTCATTAGTAGCAGCTATCTCTAAATTTAACGGTATTTTCAATTTAGATTTTATTAATTTTAGATCCGTATCGTTAATATGTCTCCTATCTTCCCTTAAGTGAATAGTAATAGAGTGTGCTCCAGACTTTTGAGCTAATAACGCTGCTCTTAATGGACTAGGGTAAATTTCTCCTCTAGCGTTTCGCACTGTTGCAACATGATCTATGTTCACTCCAAGTCTTATTTTCATTTAAGATTTCTACTACCAGGTTTTACAGCTGTAATTAATCTTAATTCCTCTGGAATATTTGTCTCATTGTATGTTGGAATGTCTATTTCTATTTGTGAAACCAATTTTTTTTTTAAAAAATTTTTACTATTAGATCTATCAATTATACAAGCATAGCCTAATAATTCTGCGTCATATCTATCAATTAAATTAGAACATTCTAAACCAGATTTACCTGTTGTTATTACATCTTCAACAATTAGGACTTTTGATAATTTCTTTATTTTAAAATCTCTACGTAACTCAAATTTACCATTTACCCGCTCAGTAAAAATAGTTTCTATATTAAGAATTTTCCCTATCTCATAACCTATAATTATACCACCCATAGCTGGTGATAAAATTAAATCAATTTCGTTAAATTCTTTTTTTATTTTTTGCGCTAATGAGTTACATATTTCACTTGCTTTTTTTGGTTTGCTTAATAGTTGGGCACACTGAACGTATTTTGGACTATGTAGACCGGATGATAAAATAAAATGCCCCTCTAAAAGAGCATTAGTTTCTTTTAAAATTTTTAAAGAATCTTCGTATGAAAGCATTTGTTTTAGTTATATTTTCTTTATGTCTTATTATTTTAAAATTTAAATTTTTTTGCTTAATTTGACTTATCAAGTTTGTGAACTTTTTTAAATCTCTAATTTGCAAATCGAAGGAAAATTGAAGATATTCATCTTTTTTTGCAATTAGTTCCACATTTAAAATATTACTTCCATTTAAACCAATCAAAGTACTCACTTCCCCTAAAACTCCTGGCTTGTGAGGTAAATCGACGACTAAAGTACTTGTATATGTTTTCATTTTTGTTTTCTTTAAATTATCCTCAGATAATTTATCTTGCCAATATCTCCTTATAGCAGCTCTCGCCTTTCCTGTTTTTGAGGATGACAACCAATGTAAAGAAGGTGATACTTTTTTGGAGCATGTGATTTTAATCATGTCACCATTTTTTAATAAACTTTGTAAAGAAGCTTCACGATTATTGATCAAACAACCGATAGCAGTGTCACCTATTTTTGTATGTACTGCATAGGCAAAATCAATAGGTGTAGCATCTTTAGGTAATTTTATTACAGCTCCTTTAGGTGTAAAGCAAAAAACATTTTCTTGAAACATTTGGAGTTTAGTGAATTCATAATAATGTTCTGGACTGTTCCCCTGCTCAATAATTTCAACTAAATCTCTTAACCAATCGTATTCTTGCCAAGAAAGATCAGAAAATTTCTCAGAGGATTTATATTTCCAATGAGAAGCTATTCCTCTTTCAGCAAATTCATGCATCTCATGAGTTCTTAGTTGTATCTCAACCCTTTGTTTTTTTGGTCCAATTATTGATGTATGTATTGATCGATATTTGTTTATTTTTGGTGTTGAAATATAATCTTTAAATTTACCAGGTACTGCAGAATATTTACTATGTAATATACCTAAAGTTTTATAACAATCATTAATAGAATCTAATATTATTCTAAATCCTACTATGTCACTTATTTCTTCTAAAGTTATTTTCTTACTTTGTATTTTTCTCCAAATTGAAAATGGAGTTTTTTCTCTGCCTTCAATAGAAGAAATGACACCATTTTTTTTCAGCAAATCTATAAGTTCACCAGAAATATCCTTAAAATTATTAACTCTATTGTTTTTTATAAACTTCAATCTATCTATAATTAAATTCCTAGCTTTGTTATTTAGCACTGAAAAAGATAAATCTTCTAATTCATCTCTTATGCTATTCATTCCCATACGATCTGCTAATGGCGCATAAACTTCCATAGTTTCTTTTGCTATTCTCTCCCTTTTTTCAGATGATTTAATACCATTGATAGTTCTCATATTATGTAATCTATCAGCAAGTTTAACTAGCAAAACTCTAATGTCTTTAGAAGTAGCTAAAATTAATTTTCTAAAATTTTCTGCTTTAGAATTATCTACTACTTTTTCCTCTAAAGCGGATATTTTTGTAACTCCATCTACAAGATCAGCTACTTCTTTTCCAAATTCTTTATACACCGTGTCATAGGTAGCTTTTGTGTCCTCTATTGTATCGTGTAATAGACCAGTAATGATTGTTGCACTATCCAATCTTAATTCGGTTAAAATATCAGCTACAGCAACTGGATGAATTACATAGGGATCACCTGAATTACGTAATTGATTTTTATGTGCGTTAACAGCAAAGTTGTATGCTTTTTTTAGAGTTCCTGTATTCAAAAATTTATTGTAAAGCTGAACTTTGTTAATTAATTCTTCATTGTTAATCATTAATTAATTATAGCACTTTCTTTTAGTCTTGTAATCTCATTCCTTGATTTTAAAGATAATTCTTGAATTAAAACCTCAATTTTTTTATTTAATTTGGGATGTCTCCATTTAGGTGCTATTTGTTTTAATGGAATTAAAACAAAGCTCCTTAAGTGTGCTCGCGGATGAGGCAATTTAAAGCTGCTACTATTAAAGATCATTCCTTCAAAATCGATAATGTCAATATCACAAGTGCGAGGAGCATTTTTATACATTCTTCTTCTAAAAATTTTTTTTTCAATTTTAAGAAGTTCTTTTAATAAATCTTTAGGTTTTTTTAAAAATTTAATTTCTAGGGAAACATTCAAATATTTAGGTAATTTATCGTTTGGATAAGAAGGGCTCTCGAAAAAATCTGAAACTTTAATAATTTTGGCTATTTTTGAAATTAGTTTTATTGTTTCTTTGATATTACAAACTCTGTCTCCAAAAGGTGAAGATAAATTTGATCCTATATTTATGTAAATCATTTATTATTTTTACTAAAGATCCTAGCTTTTTCTCTATTCCAATCTCTAGTTTTTTTTACCTGTCTCTTATCATAAAGTTTTTTACCCTTTGCAACAGCAATTTGTATTTTTGCCTTTCCTTTAAAAAAATATAATTTAGTGGGTACTAAGGTAAGTCCGTCCTGATTAATTCTTCCTATCAATTTATTAATCTCTTTTTTATTTAGCAATAGTTTTCTTTCACCTTTTGGATTATGATTGTTGTAGCTTGACTGTCTATAAAGAGGAATGTGAGAGTTAATAAGAAATATTTCTCCATTTATATCAATAGCATAAGCGTCGGCAATACTTGCCTTTCCATCTCTTAGTGATTTAACCTCGGAACCTTTCAAAGCTATACCAGCTTCATAAAATTCATGAAACGAATAATTAAAAGAAGCTTTTCTATTAAGGCAAACAATTTTTTGGTTGAGTGCTTTATTGGCTTTCATTAAATAAGTTGAGCTAATTTAAGAGCTTCTTCAACAGATTTTTTTGTATCCATTGTAACTTTTACTAAAGGTAATCGTACATCATCTTTAGCTAGTTTTAAAAGAGATGCCGCATATTTCACTGGAGAAGGATTACTTTCTATAAAAAGTGCTTTATGTAATGGAGAAAGTTTTTGATGAATTTTTTTTGCTTTATCTAATAAAGATTGATCATTGGATGAAATAGATGCTTGTTGCATTTCCGAACATAGTTTTGGTGCAACATTAGCGGTTACACTGATACAACCTACTCCACCTCTTTGATTAAATTCAAGCGCGTTATAATCTTCACCTGTTAACTGAATAAACTCCTTTCCCATTGCTTTAATCGACTGATCTACTCTATTCAAGTCTCCTGTAGCATCTTTGACACCAACTATGTTTTTTAATTCAAAAAGTCTGGACATTGTATCTACAGACATATCAATTACTGATCTTGAAGGAATATTATAAATTATTATAGGTATTCCCACATTATCATTAATTTTTTTATAATGCTGATATAAACCTTCTTGAGTTGGTTTGTTATAATAGGGTGTTACTATGAGCAATCCATCAGAGCCGGCTTTTTCTGCAAATTTAGAGAGTTCTATAGCCTCTGAAGTCGAGTTCGATCCAGTTCCAGATATTACAGGTATTTTATTTTTGCATTCACGTACACTAAGTTCAATTATTCTTTTATGTTCATTATGACTTAAAGTGGGAGATTCGCCAGTTGTTCCACCAGGAACGAGGCCATTAGTACCATTATTAATATGATAATTAATTAGATTTACGTAGTTATCTTCATCTAATTTATCATTTTTAAACGGTGTAATTAATGCAACAATTGATCCTTTAAACATATGGCAAAATAAGATAATTAATTTTCTCAACCAAACTTTATGCGTTATATAGCGAATAGTCTAGTAGTTTTATTAATTGTCTTTTGTAGCTTTAAGGTAATTGCAGCTAATAATGATGAATTTATATACCCAAAAGAAAAACCTATAAAAATTAAAAAAAACATTATTAAAAAAGATGAGACTAATAAATTTGTTTCTCCAGAAAAAAAACCTCTTGAAAATATTAAAAAATTTCTTAAAAATAATAAGACGCTTCAAACATCATTCCTATTACCCAAAAACAAACCGATAGAGAAAGAGCCTGTAAAGATAAAAGAAATAGTAAAAGAAAAATTACCTACTCCAGTAATTAAAGCTGAAAAAAAAGAAAAAATTGAAATATCAAAGGAAAGTCAATCTGTTAAAATAAAAACTTACTTATCTTCAAAATTTATATTTCCAAAAGAAAAACCTGTCACCTATAAGATTGTTAAAGAGGAAAAGGTAAAATCAGAAATTCTAAGTAAAAAAGATTTTGAAAGAGCCAAAACTGTTATAAATTACGTTAAAGCTAAAAAATGGAATAGTGCTTTAAAAACATCAAAAAATATAAAAGATAGAGAGTTTAGAGATTTAATAAATTGGATGTATTTAAAAACAACTGGAAACCAAGCAAGTTTCAATGACTATCAAAAATTTATAAATAAGAACCCAGACTATCCACGTGTTGGACGACTTCAATATTTAGCAGAGCACAAGATTTACTTAAGAAATAATTCTCCAAGTGCAATTATCAATTATTTCAATAAGTATCCTCCAGTCAGCGGTATGGGTAAAATAAAGTTAGCAGAAGCATACTTGGAACAAGGTAAATTTGAAAATGTTCCTGAATTGATTAAAGATGGATGGTTAAATGCATCCCTTAGCAGTCGTGATTTAAAGTATTATAGAAGTAAATTTAAGAAGTATCTAACTTCAGGCGATCATCTTAAAAGGGCAGACTATTTAGCTTGGAACAATAAATATTGGGACTTAAAAAGGATGCTTAGATATTTACCTAAAGAAGAAAGAGCCCTTTATAATGCTAGGCAAATTTTAATGAGTAACTCTTATGGAGTTGATAAATCAATTTCTGATGTACCTCAAAGACTTAAAAACAATATAGGCCTTGAATATGATAGACTAAAATGGAGAAACCGAAGAGGACGTGTTGATCCGTCTATAGAAATTTTAAACTCACACTCAAATAAAAGTGAAGCAGAATTAGTAAGAGCGGATTTGTGGTGGAAACAAAGAGAGAGTCTAGTAAGGACGCTAATCTATAGAAAAAAATATGATATAGCTTATAAAATAGCTTCTGAGCATTCATTAACATCTGGTCCAGAATATGCTGAGGCAGAATGGTTGTCTGGTTGGATATCTTTATCTTTTTTAAAATCTCCTGAATATTCAGTTAATCATTTTAAAAATTTTTACGATAATGTTAGCTACCCAATAAGCTTAGCTAGAGGTGCTTATTGGCTAGGTAAGGCTTATAAAACAATGGGTGATCAAAGTAGTGCAGAAAAATATTTTATTGAAGGTTCTGTTTTCTTAACAACTTATTATGGCCAATTATCTTTTAATGAAATAAAAAATTCAGAGAGTTTTACTCTTAAAGACGATGGTAAATTCGAAAAAGAATATGAGAAAGAATTTGAAAAAAATAAACTTATTAGGCATTTAAAAATATTGAAAGAGCTAAATGCTACAAAATACGGTAAAGACATTGTAAAACATTTAGCCACAATAAATATTGAAAAAGGTAGCGAGGTATTAGCTGCTAGAGTTGCAACTAATCTAGAAAGGTACGATTATGCTATACAAATATCAAAACAAGCATCGTATCAAAAAAGATTTCATAACGAATTTAATTATCCTATAATATCTACTCCAAGAATAATTAATCAAAAAGAAATGCCAAGTCAGGAGTTAATACTCGCCGTCATTCGACAAGAAAGTGAGTTTGATAGAAAAGCTAATAGTTATGTTGGCGCAAGGGGTATGATGCAATTGATGAAACCAACCGCAAAGATAGTTGCCAAACAAGCTAAGCTTCCATACAGCATAAGTGGTCTGACTAGCGATCCTGAATATAACATAAAACTCGGATCTTATTACCTGAGCACTCTCCTAGATAATTACGATGGAGTTTATCCATTCGCAATTGCTGCCTACAATGCTGGACCTAACAGAGTCAAAACTTGGAGAAAAATTAATGGAGACCCTTCCAAAAATCAAATAAATTATGTTGATTGGATTGAACTAATAAGATTTAAAGAAACTAGAAATTATGTACAGCGTGTTATAGAAAATGTCAATGTTTACAAGTACATGATAAATAAATCTCCTGTAAAAATTAATGGTTTTGTTAAATAAAATCCTCTATAGAATAGAACAATTATTTTTTTTAAAAAATTTAATTAAAGAATTAATAAATAATTAAAATTAAGTTAAATTATATATGGATAATGTTATAATAATAGGAACTGGAAAAATAGGAATTGATTTATACATAAAGTGCAAAAAAAGCAAAAAATTTAAAGATATTTTTATATTTAATAGAAGTAAAAATTCCGAAGGGGCTAAATTTTGTATTAAAAAAAAATATAATTACTCACACTTAGGGATCGAAGGTGTAAAAAAAAAATTACATAATTCAAAATTTATATTTGATGCGACATCAGCTAGTTCAAATATTAAAACCTTAAAAATTTTAAAAAATAAAATAAAAAATAAATATTTTATTAACTTAACACCTTCTAAAAATGGGAAATATATCGTTCCTTTTATAAACAAAAAAAAAATACCTAAAATTACAAACTTAATAACTTGTGGAGGTCAAACTTCAATTCCAATTATTAATGAAGTTAAAAAACTTTTCAAATCAAGACTTAGGTACGTTGAATTAGTTTCTAGTATTGGTGCTAAGAGTGCTGGAGCAGCAACAAGACAAAATATTGACGAGTATATAACAACTACAGAAGCTGCTGTTAAAACCTTAATTGGTATTAAAAAAGTCAAAGTTGTAATTAATATTAATCCCTCTGAGCCACCAGTAAATATGATGAATTCGCTTTTTTTTGAAACAAAAAATCAAATTAACAAAGATGATTATAATAAAATAAGAAAAAAAATTAATGAAATCAATAAAAAAATAAAATCTTACATACCAAACTATAATGCTAGAATATTTCACACAATAGAAAAAAATATTTTAAGAATTACTGTTAGAGTAGTAGGACAAGGTGATTACCTACCAACGTATGCAGGAAATTTAGATATAATAACTTCTTCAGCTGTATACATTGCAAGCAGAATAAATGAAAAAAAATAAAATCATAATAAGTGATGTTTCTTTGAGAGACGGAAATCATGCAGTTGAACATACAATCTCAAAAGATATAATCAAAAATTATTGTAAACTAATTGACAAAACAAATGTTAAAATTGTTGAAGTAGGTCATGGTAATGGCTTAGGAGCATCAACCTTATCTATAGGTAGATCGTTAATAAGTGATGAACTTGCATTAAAAACTGCAAGAAAATTTCTCAAAAATTCTAAACTTTCAGTTCATTCAATTCCTGGGTTTTCGAGAATTGATGATTTAAAAATGGCAATGGATTGTGGTGTCGATATTTTTCGTATAGGAACAAATGCAACAGAAATTGACACAACATTCACACAAATAAAATTCTGTAATAATAATAATGTAGAAGTCTGGGGAGTTTTGATGATGGCACACCTAGTATACAATAAGAAAAAGGATTATTTAAAAAAAATTAAGTACTTGGTTGATCTTGGTGTAAAAACTATAATTATAATGGACTCTGCAGGAATTTTTTTGCCAAATGACATCCATGAAATATTTTTAAATATTAAAAGGAAGTTTAAAATTAGACTAGGTTTTCATGGACATAATAATTTTGGAACCGCTGTATGGAATAGTGTAGCTGCAATAAAAAATGGAGCAACTATAATAGATGCATCTGTGAAAGGATTTGGGGCTGGAGCTGGAAACACTCCTATGGATATTTTAATTACAGTTTTACATAAAATAAATTTTAAAACTAATGTTAAATTAAATGAAATCTATGAGTTAGCAAAAATCTTTCCTGGATTTTTTAGAAATAAAAAAATTAAATATAAAAATCCATACGCAGAACCAAAAAATATTATGAGTGCAAACTATGGGCTTTTTTCTGGTTTTGCTTCAAAGGTTGATTATTATTCAAATAAATTCAAATTGAATGATATAGAGGCATTTAGATCAATTGGGGAGAAAAAACTTGTCGCTGGTCAGGAAGATTTAATTTTTAATGTACTTTATAATTTAAAAAATAAAAAAAAATAATTACTTTAAATTTTTTGATTTCTTGTGCATTGGTATTAACATATTTTTCTTAAGATCTGTTCTGCTTATAAGAGGGGATAAATCTTCTAGCGGCGGAGAAACAATCTTTCCCTCCTTTGACATTTCTGTGGAAATTTTAGGATAAAAATATTGATTTGGATCCATCATTACATCGCAAATAATTGCTTTTTTTTCTTTTAAAATTTTAGGTATTTTTAGGTCAAAATCTTTCCAATTATTGATTAAAAAATATTTCATGTTAAAAGCTGCTGCAATTTTTTTAAAATCGGGACATGAAACCCCTGATTTTTTATCTACAGCATTGTATCTACCTGAAAATAAGTTTTTTTGAGTATGTTTGATCATCAGATATCCATCGTTATTGAATATAAATATTTTGATTGGTAAATTATAATGATCTATCGTTTGCAATTCTTGAAGATTAAGCATCATTCCACCATCACAATTTAAACAAATCACTTCACCTTTATTTCTGCCAAAAGATGCCCCTATTGCTCCCGGTAAGCCAAAACCCATTTCACCTAAACCTGTAGATGTCATCATTGATTGATTTTTTTTTAATTTAATTACCTGATGGCCGCTTAGCAAGGCCGTTCCCATGTCGGTCACAATACATTCATTTGTTCGTAATTTAGTAGAAAGTCTATCTATAAATTTATAAGAATTTATGAAGCCATTGTTATCCTTATGAGCTTTTTTTTCGATATGAGGATATTTATTTAAGGTTTTTTTACAAAATTGCAGCCAATTTTTTAAATTTTTTTCTTTGATATTTGAATTTGATTTTTTAATAAAAGTACTTAAAAAAATTTTTGCATCTAAATTTATACCAAGGTTAATTTTATTTTTGAATTTTTTAATTTCACTCTTATCTACATCAACTTGAACAAGTTTAGCTTTTCTTGCAAATTCATCGTGAACATAACCTATCATTGAAATTGACATTCTGTTACCTATAGCAATAATTAAATCTGAATTTTGTAAAATTAAATTTGAAGCTCTATTTCCATAGACACCAGGCCTTCCAAAATTTAACTTGTGATCTGAACTTAAAATATCTATTGCAGCCCAACTCAAAAAAGTGGGAAATGGAAGTTTCTTTAATAATTTTGGAACTAACTTTTCTGCTTTGGCTAGTTTTATGCCATTTCCCAACCAAAATACTGGCCTTTGAGATTTACTTAATAATTTATTTAATTTTTCAATACTATCAACTTTTGAATTAATTTTTGTTTTTTTTTTAGTATATTTAAAGATCTTAATTTTTCTTTTATCTATTCTTGTTCCTTGAATGTCTATAGGAATGTCTAACCACACGGGCCCCTGCCTTTGATTAGATGCTATATGATAACTTTTTTCTAATTCATATAAAATATCTAAAGGTTTCTCTAATCTTTTAGCGTGTTTAGTAATTTGACTAACCATATGAGTTGAGTCAAAACCTTGAATTCCCCACATTCTCATTTTTTTATAAGATTTTATAAATCTTGAATTTTCTTGTCCAGAAATAATTATTCCAGGAATAGAGTCTGCCCACGCACTTACTACACCTGTTATGGCATTTGTGCTACCTCCGCCAGCTGTAACTATAGCGGCTGACATTTTACCATTTACTCTAAAATAGTTTTGCATCGCCATTGTTGCTGCTTGCTCATGATGTACACATACGATTTTGGTATATTTTAACGAGCTGATAGAGTCAAAGATATGTGAATTTGCTGAACCAATAATTCCAAATACATGTTTAATTTTCTTTTTTTTTAGAAATAATGCTAAAATATCACTTACTTTAAGATTATTTTGGTTAAACATTCTCATTATTCTAAAGATTATTTTTTTTATTTAAAGTTTTATTTTCATTTTTGATATTTTGTAACAAACTCTTATTATCAATAATGATATAAATGGCGGAAGAGGAGAGATTCGAACTCTCGGTACGATATTACTCGTACGGTTAGTTAGCAACCAACTGGTTTCAACCGCTCACCC
>MDSV01127858.1_pt1 | contig 113474 bp, 115 predicted proteins | sample 810851 | NCBI WGS metagenome assembly MDSV01 (sample SAMN05326640, study PRJNA326480) | marine metagenome | isolation source: seawater | place: Atlantic Ocean: North East | collected 2012
CAAAAAATGTAAACCCAAAAAGAACTGAATCAACGGATACAAGTTCGGATAAAGATGCGATACAAATATCAATTAATAAATGGATTAATGCTTGGTCTAGCCAAGATGTAGATGGCTATTTAGCAAGCTATGCAGATGAATTTATTCCATCAAAAGGATTGAGTAAGAAAAAATGGGAGAGGGAAAGAGCTAATCGTTTGCTTGCCCCAGGCTATATAAAAGTGACTCTATCTGGTCTCAAAATTGATATGAGGGGAGAAAATTATGCAAAAGTGAGCTTCATGCAAAAATATCAATCAGATACATACAAAGACCGGATGAAAAAAGAATTATTGCTACAAAAAATCAATGAAGTATGGCTTATAATCAAAGAAAATTAAGAATATTTTAATATTTTTCGCATATTAAATTAAACTAAAGATTAAAATCACAAAAGGTAGATATGACATCAAATACAGAAACTGGCGAAAAAATAGCAAGTGAGTACACAGAGACTCCAGGCGAAATATTGCGCAAAAAAAGGGAAGAAGTTGGAATCTCTATAGATGAGGTCTCTGAAAAACTTAATCTTCAACCAAACCTGATAGAGTCATTAGAAAATAACAATTACGAGATTTTTAATGTTGAAACTTATTTAAAAGGTTATTTACGAGCTTACGCAAAATTTATTGGGGTAGACGGTGACAAAGTTATAAGTTTGTATAATCAACAATATGCTGAAAAAATAATTGAAATAACACCAGACGTAAAACCCAGAATTCAAACTAGCGCACCAAGTAATCCTGTTAAGTTATTTTCATATGTTATTGGCCTATTCATAGTTCTTGCTCTACTTGTTTGGTACCAAAAGGGAGAGTTCGGGAAAACTTCCTCGGGAAATATAGAAATTACTACCATGAATATAAATAAGAATAATATTAATGGTGTTGACACATCATATACGATTATAGTTCATGATAATCACTGGCAATGGCCAATCAGCGCTCCTGTAGAAAATTATTCTAATGAAGCGTATGCCAAGCCTAAAAAAGCATTAGATAAAAACGTTGAAAATGATGATCAAAATAGTCTAACTGCAGAGAACGATGAAAGTCCTGCGTATAATATTCAAGAAAGTACCGACACGATGGTTTTGAGTTTAACAGGGGATTGCTGGACTGAAATAGAGGATAAAGATGGTAATAAAGTATTTTATGATTTAGCTCTCGAAGGAAAAAGTTATGTTATTAATGGTAAATCTCCGTTGACTGTTTTTCTAGGCGCAGCACATGAAGTATCTGTCCAATTCAATGGAAGTGAAATTGATATTAAACCATACATTAAATTTGGACTAGCTCGTTTTACACTGCCAGAATAATAAAATTTAATTAAGATTTTTATAGAAATTAGTAGAAAAAAATAATTGGTGAGTTCTATGGATAAACTTCAAGCTATTCGTGGCATGCATGATATTCTGATGCATGAAACACCAAGCTGGCAATTTCTTGAAAAATCAATTAAGGAAGTGCTCTATCAATATAACTATAAGGAAATAAGACTTCCAATTCTTGAAAAAACTGAACTCTTTGAACGAGCAATTGGTGACAATACCGATATCGTTTCTAAAGAAATGTATAGTTTCGACGACAAAAATAATTCTAGTCTAACTTTAAGGCCAGAGGGAACAGCAAGCTGTGTTCGTGCAGGTATAGAGCATGGGTTTTTCCATAATAAAACACAAAAACTTTGGTATATGGGGCCAATGTTTAGATATGAAAAACCACAAAAAGGAAGACAAAGACAGTTTCATCAATTAGGCGTCGAAGCTTTTGGTTTCAAAGGGCCTGATATTGATGCCGAACAAATAATAACATGCTGTCGTATATGGAAAAACTTAAACATAAAAAATATTAATCTTGAAATAAACACATTGGGTTCTTCTGAATCCCGGGGTAATTATAAGAAAATTTTAGTTGATTATTTTTCATCAAAAAAGAGTGAACTAGATGAGGATAGTTTAATAAGAATCGAAAAAAATCCATTACGTATTTTAGATTCAAAAAATCCAGCTATGCAATCCTTAATAAAAAATGCGCCACCAATAATTGAATATCTAGATTCTGAATCTGCTGAGCATTTTGCTGAGTTAAAAGAAATCCTCGATCATTCAAAAGTAAAATATGTTGTAAATTCAAAACTCGTTAGAGGATTAGATTATTATGGGAAAACGGTCTATGAATGGAAAACTACAGAATTAGGAGCTCAAGATACCATTTGTGCTGGGGGGCGCTATGATAATTTAATTGAAATTCATGGTGCTAAAAAGACCCCCGCAATTGGATTCGCAATAGGTCTGGAACGTCTTATTGAGCTAGTAAATTTTGACAATATAATGAGTAAAACTATGCCGCATCTTTATTTGTTGCTCTCAGGGAATAATACAAAAAAATATGGTCTATTAATAGCGGAAGAGATTCGCGACAAGCTACCTGGTATAAAAATAGAAACTAATTGTGGCGAAGTAAGTCTTAAAAACCAATTTAAACGGGCAGATAAATCGGGTGCGGAAATAGCATTGATTCTCGGTGAAGATGAATTAAAAAAGAAACAGTTAACTATTAAATACTTAAGAAATGATGAGCCTCAAATTACAATTAAATGGGATGAAATCTCGAATTTTCTAAGTAAAGCATTACTTATCAAATAAATTTAATAAAATTAAAATTCTTTATACATAATTTAATAAAACCCGCGCTATAATATGCGCCCGCTAATAATTAAAGATATTAAAAAATATAACGGAGAGATAAATTGGACGTATATAAAACTGAAGAAGAACAAGTCGAGGCTATAAAAAAATGGTGGTCCGAAAATGGCAAATCATTAATTATTGGTGTTGTTATTGGCGTTACGGCTATTTTTGGTTGGCGTGCATATGAGACTCATAATGCAACACAAGCTCAAGCTGCCTCCATCTTATATGAGCAATTACTTCTAGCATCTAGAGAAAATGATACTGAGAATATGCGTGCTCTATCTGATGATATAATTAGAAATTATAATTCCAGCACCTATGCAATATTTTCAAAATTAATGCTAGCTAAATTAGAGAGTGAATCTAATAACTTTGAAAATGCGGAAAAGCATCTTCAATCTATACTAGATAATAAAAATAATGATTTTGAGCATGTGGTTACGATGCGTCTTGTTAGAGTACTGATTGCAAATAATAAATTAGATAAAGCAAAAAAACTCATAACAGGTGTTGAGCCTGGTCAATTTAAGTCTCATTATGAAGAATTACGTGGCGATATTTTAGTCAAACAAGGCAATTTCAAAGAAGCTGCACGGGCTTACCAGAACGCTCTTATCAACTCATTAAATACTGAAGACAGCCAATCTATACTACAAATGAAACTAGATGATTTAGGAAGAAGTTAACTTGTTCGTAAAATCTCGTATCTTATTTTTATTTTCAATCATTTTAATTCTCACTGGCTGCGGTGCTAAGCAGGTAGTATCAGAATATATCGGAGGAAAAGATAATACTGAGTCGCCCTCTCAATTAGGTTCATTTTTTGAAACAGCTATTTTAAATAATGTGTGGTCAGAAAAAATTGGGAAAGGCGCAAAAGATCAATATACAAAAATAACTCCCAATATTTTAGATGAAAAAGTATTCATTGCTGATCCTAATGGTATTGTTGCCGCTCTTGCTAAAAACACCGGCAAGTATATATGGCGTAAAAAAACACAACTACCAATAACTGGTGGAACGGGTGTTGGTGATACATTGGTTTTAGTTGGAACAAGTGAAGGAGAAATAGTTGGATTCTCAAAGGAAACTGGTGACGAAAAATGGCGTTCAAAGATATCAAGTGAAATACTCTCCTCACCAAGAGAAGCTGATGGCGTAGTTGTAGTGAGAACAATAGATGGAAAAACTTTTGCCTTAGATGCGCTCACTGGAGCCCGCCTTTGGATTTATGATCGGAGTGTACCAGCGTTATCATTGCGAGGTACCAGTACACCTGAAATTACAGATGGATTTGTAATTATCGGACTTGATGGAGGAAGAGTAGCAGTAATCGAGTTAAAAAGTGGCAAATTAGTATGGGAAACGAAAGTCGCTATCTCTAGAGGAAAAAATGAACTACAACGAATGGTTGATATTGATGCCCAGCCTCTCGTTGTTGGAAAGAATATATATGTATCAACATTTCAAGCAAATGTTACTGCGCTTGCATTAGAAACAGGCCAAATATTATGGCAAAGAGAGATATCATCTCATTCTGAATTAAGCGCTGATAATAAAAATCTTTTCGTTACCGATGAAAATGGGGTTATTTGGGCGTTAGATAGATTTACTGGCTCTACGACATGGAAACAAGAGAGTTTAAAATATCGTCAAATAACTGGGCCAGCAAGCCTTGATGACAAAGTCGTTGTTGCAGACTTTGAGAGTTATATTCATTGGCTTGATAAGGAAACTGGTGAAGTAACTGCGAGAGTCCAAATCGGGGATGAGCCGATATTTACTCAGCCTCAAAGTTCGAATGATATGCTATTTGTCTATTCAAGTTCGGGAAAATTAACAGCATACACTTATCAGAATACTGAAAAAAAGTTTCAATATAAAGAGACAATAAAAAAAGAAATAAAAGAAGAATCTACCAAAAAAAGAAATGCTTATGAAAGATCAAGAAAGCTCGTGAAACCTAAAGAAAATGTTAAAGAAAAAAGTGAAGAAAATATTGTTGAATCTGAAGATGAAAGCTCTTTTTTTAAAAGATTCATAAATATTTTTAGTGATGACAGCGAGGAAGAGGTAGAATAAATAGAAATATAATATTTATTCTAAATCAATCTCAAAATAAGTAATAAGTAAGTTATGAAATCAATTGTCGCCATCGTAGGTCGCCCTAACGTTGGAAAATCAACTCTTTTTAATAATCTAACGTCTACTCGTAATGCTTTAGTCGCAGATAGACCGGGTATCACCCGTGATCGTCAATATGGCCTTGTTCATCATAATTCACGTTCATTCTTAGTTATTGACACTGGTGGAATAGGTGAAATAAATGAGGAAAGCAAAGAAATAGCAGGGTTAATGACAAAACAAACAATGGTGGCTGCTAGTGATGCATCTCTTTTGGTCTGGGTGGTTGATGGACGTACCGGTCTGACTAATACAGATGAAATTCTAGCCAAGGAATTACGTAAATTAGATAAACCAATATTTTTAGTTATTAATAAACTTGAAGGTAACTTATCAAATAATGTGATAAATGATTTCTATAAATTGGGTTTAGAAACAATACTACCGATATCTTCAAAAAGAGGTGATGGAGTTAATCAATTGTTAAAAGCCATTCTTGGCCAGCTACCGTCGCAAACTGAAAACATCATAGAGGTTAAGGAAAGCACTACGATTTCAATACTAGGAAAGCCAAATGTGGGCAAATCAACATTGATCAATAAAATTATTGGTGAAGAAAGACTGCTAACTTTTGACCGGCCTGGTACCACAAGAGATAGTATTGAAATTAAAATTGAAAGAAATGGAAAAAATTTTATTCTGATTGATACTGCAGGTGTACGTAGAAAAAATAAGGTTAATGACAGTGTTGAAAAATTTAGCGTACTTAAGTCATTTGAAGCAATTGAATCAGCAAATATTATTATTTTACTTATCGACGGTAAAGAAGGAGTAACAGAACAAGATGGAACATTATTAGGAATGATTCAGGATAGTGGTAAATCTATAATTATTGCTATCAATAAAATGGATGAAATCGACGATATAGAAAAAGATAGAATTAAATCGGAACTATCCCGAAAATTTAGTTTTATTGATTACGCTCAATATCACTACATATCTGCTCTGGATGGAATTGGTATAAATAGTTTGTTTAAAAAAATTGCAGCTATTAACAAATCTAAAAACACTGATTTTACAACATCTCGTTTAACAGAAATGCTACAAAATGCAGTACTCAAACATCCGCCTAAAATTATTAATGGTAGACGAATTAAATTAAGGTATATGCACCTTGGTAGCACTAATCCAATACGTTTGATTATTCATGGTAATCAAACAAAAGGTGTTCCCGAAAGCTACAAAAAATACTTATCAAAAATATTAAGAAAAAAAATGAACCTATTAGGTACGCCAGTACTAATAGAATTAAAAAATAGTGACAATCCGTTCAAAGGAAAAAAGAATATTCTATCGAAAAGACAAATTAATAAACGCAGAAGATTAATAAGATACAACAAAAAATAAAAAAATTATTCCTTTAAACTATTATAAAAAATCTGTAATTCTTTAAATATATCACTTACATTTTTCCCAACTTCAAAATCTCCATCTTTTTTTAATAAAAATATTTCAGTCTTTTCACCTGCACTCCTAACACTTAATGTATAAAGTAATTCTTCTTCGTCATCGCCCCAAAATTTTAATCTAGAAAATAAACTTTTTTCTTCATCATCTTGACCCGTCTCTAAATAACGAAAAACGTGGATTCCTTTAGCTTTATCGCTACTTTCATAATAATAACCTGCCCTCTCAATTGCCTGCTTTGTATTTATCCACACCAAATCGAAGCTTAACGCTATTTCTAGATATCTTACTCCTTCTTGAGTGCTGAGAATTTGCGTTATCTCAATAGCTGATTCTTTATCAGGTGTTATAGAGGATGCGGGATTCTTTTCAGAAGTAACTCTTTTAGGGGCTAGATTAATATCGAAATGTTGGCTTAACTTATTAATAATATCTTTCTCTGCGGATTCATCTGGCTGTATATCTAGCCACTCACCCTCCGAAAGCTCCTGTCTCTCACTTGATAAGAATAATATCGTCCCTCCGTCCTCTGAGGGCTCAGTTAGTATTTTAAATTTTTGTTTTATACTATCAATCTCCTTCCAATCAGTTTCCAGAACTCCTAATTCAGCATCATCTAAATAAAATGTATATCCTATTTCATCCCAAAATTCTTTTAATTTTGGCCAAATTTTCCCAGCAGACCCAGCTAGTGCAATCCATTTTTCATCTTCAAAATTTCCTGACCCTAAAATCATATCATTGCTATTTTTAATTGAGCGCTGTCTTTCAAACTCATTCAATGATGTTGATTCAGCGTCGTTTGGAATCTCTGAAGCATAATCACCCTTTGTTACAGTCAAATCGGGAGGTACTTCAAGCTCTGGCAAATCTCTACTTTTTTTATAAGTGGTACGTTTATCGGGTAACACATCATCAAAACTTGGGAGACTTTCACATCCAAAAAGAATAATAATAAAATTAAAAAAAATTAAATTTCGAATAGTTTTTTTCATATATTAATCGATACCTGCTTGCTTCATAGCCTTAAGTAATGATGGCTCATATTTCTTCTCTAGCCATGTCATTGGCAACCTTATCCCGGATTGTATCAAGCCTAATTTGTGTAGAACCCATTTAACTGGAATTGGGTTTGACTCAACAAATAGCTCCTTATGTAAACCGATAAGAATATTATCTATTTTATTCGCTTCGTCAACTTTTCCTTCTAATGCTAATGAACACATTTCACTCATCTTTTTTGGAGCTACATTTGCAGTTACGGATATCACCCCATCGCCACCATTTAAAATAAAATCCTTTGTTGTTTCATCGTCGCCACTCAACAAAAGGAAATCTTTGCTGGTGCGCTCACGTATTTCCTTTACTCTTTTTAAATCAGCCGTTGCTTCTTTAACACCAATAATATTAGTAATTGACGATAACTTAATAATAGTTTCCGGCAACATATCACAAGCTGTTCTTCCAGGAACATTGTATAAAATCTGCGGTATATCAACGGATTCTGCAATAACTTTATAATGTTCATACAACCCTTGCTGAGTTGGCTTATTATAATATGGAGTAACTAGCAAACAGGCATCTGCTCCAACTTCTTTTGCGCATTTTGTCAGTGCAATAGCTTCGATTGTAGAATTTGCCCCTGTACCTGCAATTACGGGGACACGCCCTTTGGTAATTTTGACTGCCATATCAATTACAGCGCAATGCTCTTCTTCGGTTAAAGTGGCTGATTCGCCCGTGGTGCCAACAGCCACAATACCTGTAGTCCCATTTTCTATATGGAAATCTATCAATTGCTCTAAGCCTTTGAAATCTAGCTCAGTACTTGGGGCTACTCCTTTTTGCATCGGAGTGACAATTGCTACAATACTTCCAGTAAACATTTTCAAATAATTATTATGTGTAATTTAAAAAAGCGTGTTATGGTACTCAATGTTGCTAGGTCATTACAAGAATGAATTATTTAATTAATAATGACACCAACAGCCTGTTATATCTATTATACCAAAAACTCGCTACAAATAAGAAAATAACATAAATTATACTCAACACAATAAAATGCAAAATAATCTCATTGTTAATGCTCTAGCTGAAAACAGCAATGAAAATATACAAAAATTTTCTAAATTAGTGAAATCAAGCAAATGTGAAGTCAGCGAGTGCCAATTACGAGTCATGGGGCAATTTTTATCTGCAATATACTTATTTTCGGGCCCTTGGGAGGCAATTGCTAAAATCGAAGATAATTTGAATAAACTAGAAAATGAAGAAAATATAACTATTCAGAAAAAAAGAACTGATGTTGAAAAAATAAAAAATAACTATGTCGTCTACGCAATAGATATTATAGGGCCCGATGAGACTAATATTATATTTGATATTATTGATTTAATGTTGACTAACAGTCTTGTAATAAAAAGTATGTCATCTAATTCCTACAAACATTCAGAAACAACAACAAATATGTTTGAGCTACATACAATCGTGTACATCTCTCTAGACTCATCCATTGCTGGAGTAAGAAGTGAATTTACAGAATTTTGTGACCAATTTAACCTTGATATAATTATGGAACCTTTAAAATAATATTTTAAAATTGAATATATTCTATGAATAAAATTAAAGTAGGAAAGAAAGTACCAGAATTCAATGTATTGTCTACTGGGGATAAAACACTAAAGATCTCTTCGCTCAGGGGTAAAAATATTATCATATATTTTTATCCAAGAGACGCAACGCCTGGATGCACTATAGAAGGTCAGGATTTTCGTGATAACATAAGAAAGTTTTCATCGCGGAATACGATTATACTTGGTGTGTCCAGAGATACTATTGCTTCGCATGAGAAATTTAAAAAAAATCAAAAATTTCCTTTCGACTTATTATCTGATAAAGATGAAAAACTTTGTAAAATATTTGATGTAATTAAAGAAAAAAATATGTACGGTAAGATAGTCTTTGGTATCGAAAGATCAACATTTCTAATTGATGGAAAAGGAATACTACGTCATGAATGGCGAAAGGTTAGAGTAAAAGATCATGTGGATGACGTGTTAAATGTGTTGAAGAACCTATAAGATTTAGAATGAGCTTATAAAATTCGACTTTAACTAAACATTAAATAAAGTCACTTTACCTCAGCTTGCTTTTGAATCTCATCGTGAATAGGCCATACATTTATCAGTGCTTTTACTAATGTTGCTAGCGGTATGGCAAAAAATACGCCCCAAAAGCCCCATAATCCACCAAAGACAAGTATTGCGACAATAATTGCGAGTGGATGCAAGTTAACCGCTTCAGAAAATAATATGGGTACTAAAACATTACCGTCAAGAAACTGAATGACAAAATAGCTAATCATTAACCAAGCAAAATTATAATCAGATGTTAAGCCCCATTGGAAATATCCGACTAAAGCAATAGGTAATGTTACAATAGCTGCCCCTATATACGGAATTAAGACTGATAGTCCCACAATCATTGCCAATAAAAAAGCATAATTCAATCCTAAAATAACAAAAGCAATATAAGAAACACTGCCAACAATTAAAATCTCATTAAATTTTCCTCTAATATAATTACCAATTTGAGCATCCATCTCAACCCATACTTCATTCACTAAGTGTCTATCTTTAGGCAGAAAGTTTGCTGTCCATTCGATTAATATTTTTTTATCTTTTAGAAAGAAAAAAATCATTAAGGGTACAAGAATTAAATAAACAAGAATTGATATGACAGCTGGTACTGATGCTAATGAAAATGATAAGACATTTTGACCTAAATCACTCAGGCTGTCGCGAATATTGGTATTTAATTCCCACACATAGTCCTCTGATATTACATCCGGGTATTGCTCGGGTAGTCGTAAAAGAAGGCCTTGGATATTTCTAATCATTTCTGGTACTTCTTGAAAAAACTGACTCACTTGCTTTGAAAGTAACGGTAATAAACCAAATAAAATATACCCCATGAAAATTAAAAATAAGAAATAAACTACATTCACTGATGTAAACCTTTCTATATCATGTTTCTCTAACTTAGAAACAGCACCCTCAAGTAGGTAAGCAATAACAATAGCTGCTAAAAGTGGTGCCAGCATTTTTCCCATAGTTAGGAATATAAGTAAGCCAAACACCATGAATATGACCAACAATGAGGCCTGAGGGTCTGTGAAGTAACGCTTATACCAAGTATTAATAAAATTAAACATTAATCTGTGCCTTAATAGTATCTATAATGTTCGATATCAAAAAAATCTTATTAATATATTAGAATTTATAGAAAATAGTAATGCAAGTATAAATTATGAATAAAATTGAATTATCGAAGAAAATAAAAAAATGGGGAGAAGAACTGGGCTTTCAACAAACTGGTATTACTTCAACAGACCTGCATAAAGATGAGGAATATCTATTAAATTGGTTATCCAAAGGTAGGCATGGAGAAATGCGATATATGGCATCACATGGGGGGAAACGTAGTCGCCCCGGTGATTTAATGCCGGGGACTATGAGTGTTATTTCCGTAAGGATGGATTATTACCCGCCATCAAGTAAACACCCCATAAAAGTATTAAAAAATAAAAATCTTGCCTATATTTCACGTTATGCAACCGGCCGTGATTATCACAAAATAATACGCCAAAGATTAAAAAAATTGGTAAAAAAAATTCAAAATCATTATGGTGAATTTGGACATCGTTGTTTTGTTGATAGCGCTCCAGTACTAGAAAAAGCCTTGGCTCGTAATTCAGGTCTAGGATGGATAGGTAAACATAGTAATTTGATAAATCCAAAAGCTGGATCATGGTTTTTTTTAGGTGAGATATATACAAATTTACCACTTGAAGTTGATAAGCCATTTATAAAAAACCATTGTGGTAGCTGTAATGCTTGTATTGATATATGCCCAACCAATGCGATTGTAGGCGACATGGAAATAGACGCAAGACGCTGTATTTCATATTTAACAATTGAATTACGTGGCTCGATACCAATAGAATTTAGAAAACTAATAGGCAATAGAGTCTATGGTTGTGATGATTGTCAGCTTATCTGCCCATGGAATAAATTTAGTAAAAACTCTGAAGAGGATGATTTTCGTATTCGTAATGGATTAGATTCAGCTGATTTGGTTGAATTATTTTCTTGGACAGAAAAAGATTTTCTCAAACGTACAGAAGGGTCTGCTATAAGAAGAATAGGTTACCAGTGCTGGTTAAGAAATATTGCCATTGGGTTAGGTAACGCACCTAAAACAAAAAAAGTGATTGATGCGCTAAAAGCAAGGCAAGTTAACTCTTCATTATTAGTTAATGAGCATATTGAATGGGCCTTAAAACAGCATGAATAAAAAAAAATTTGTCATAATGGATTGTCTACCCAATGAATAATGTTTTTTATTAAATCATCTTCCATATTTTGAAAATAATGATCGGCATTGTTAATCTCGATCTGAGTATATTTACCACTGCCACTTTTTTTTGATGCCAATCTTCTGTCAGGTGCGGCATCAATGGCCTCTTTAAAATCTAAACTACCATATATATCAAGTATGGGTATTTTTATTTTCTTAATTAATCTCAATAAATTAATAGGAGGCTTTATATAGTTATAGTTTTGTAAACTTATAAAAACCATACCATTAATATATTTTGCATTTTCTCTTTCAGAATATATAAGTGATGATAGTGCTCCAAAACCATGGCCAATAAGAAAAATTTTATTGTAACCTTCTGTTTGTAAAAATTTTATCGCTGCTTTAATGCGAGAATTGGATTCTTGGAATACCATCCCATACTCTTCAATATTTTTTGACGGTGAAATTATAGGTAGCTGAATTGATAATGTTGACAAATCATGCTCTGGCAATCTATTCCTGATGGGTGATATAACATCTGGCCAATCAGCATGACCGCCTATTGAATGTAAAATAATTGCTACGCCTTTATTTTTATCATTCGGACTAACCTTTAAAAGAGATAAGAAAGTACTATTTCTTGTGTTTATCCAAAACAAATCGGTGACTTCGTTCTTTTGAACTAAGGTATTAGATATTTTCTTTTCATATTCACGGTCATAAGAATGAGCGGGTATAGAGAATATATGTATTAATATTATTGTAATTACTATTATATATGGTTTGCTGAGTATCATAATTATTTAAATTTCTCATAAAATTTGGTTATTAAATAGTAGGCAGTGGCTATGGTAATACTTATAAGGTAAAGTTACCCGATCAAATTATTACATACGGATTATTTTAAATGCGCAGTACTGTAATAGCCCCCTCTATATTGTCTGCGGACATGTCTAGACTCGGCGAAGAAACTAAATCAGTCTTAGCAGCCGGTGCTGATTTCGTCCATGTAGATGTAATGGATAATCACTTCGTGCCAAACTTAACCTTTGGCCCAATAGTCGTCAAAGCTATACGTGAATTTGGTATAAAAGCCCCTTTAGATGTTCATCTGATGATAGAGCCTGTGGATAGAATAATCCCTGAATTTGCCGAAGCAGGAGCAGACTACATTAGTTTTCATCCAGAAGCATCTCCAAATGCCGAGCACACAATAGATATAATTCGTCAAAGTGGATGTAAGCCCGGGCTTGTTTTTAATCCGGATACTCCGCTCGATATTCTTAGAAATACTATTGATAAAATTGATATGATACTACTCATGTCAGTAAATCCAGGGTTTGGCGGACAATCATTTATTGATTCTGTCTTTGATAAACTTAAAGCAGCACGAAAAATAATTGATAAGTCAAAATATAATATACGTCTTGAGATTGATGGTGGTGTAAAAATTGATAATATTCGTCAAATTGCCGAAGCAGGGGCAGATACTTTTGTCGCAGGGTCAGCAATTTTTGAAAGTGCCAATTATAAATCAACAATTTCAATGATGAGAGAACAGATAGCATTAGCAAAAAAATAATACAGAAGTCTTAGCTAGACTCTTTTCTTGAAGATATGAAAATTTTTCCATCTATATAACATGATAAGCGAAAGTGATTTTAAAAAACTTACTCAGCAAGGTTACAATCGTATCCCAGTTATACGTGAGATATTGGCGGATTTTGATACGCCACTTAGTACATACAAAAAAATTTCTACAGCTCCTTACTCATACTTATTTGAATCAGTTGAAGGCGGAGAAAAGTGGGGGCGTTATTCGATCATTGGTCTACCAGCAAAAAAAATAATTTCAATTACAGGTAAGAAAATAATAATAAAAGAAAATGGGAAATGTATAAATGAATATAATGTCGATGACCCGCTTAGTGAAATTGAAAAGATACAGAAATCATACAAAGTTGCACAAATTGAAAATGCTCCTCGTTTCAGTGGTGGCCTAGTTGGTTATTTTGGTTATGAAACGATTCAATATATAGAAAAAAAACTAGATAAAATAACAAAAAAAGACCCAATTGAATCCCCTGATATTCTACTTATGGTTTCAGAAGAAGTTGTTATATTCGATAATTTAAGCGGGAAACTGCATATTATAGTTCATGCAGATCCTAAAGATAATAATGCGTATTCTAAAGCGAAAAATCGACTTAATGAAATAATAAAGATGCTGCGTGACAATCGAGTTGACGAATCGTTGCCTGATAATTTCGGTAATGTTAATGAAAATGATTTTATTTCTGGATTTACACAAAATAAATATGAAGAAGCAGTCAATAAAATAAAAAATTATATAGTTAATGGTGATGCAATGCAGGTTGTCTTATCTCAAAGACTATCTATTCCCTTCAAATCAAAACCAATTAATTTATATAGAGCTCTTCGCTCACTTAACCCCTCACCATATATGTATTTTCTCGATTTAGATGATTTCCAAATCGTTGGATCATCGCCAGAAATTTTGGTCAGACTCGAGGATAATACTGTAACGGTAAGACCTATTGCTGGAACGAGACCTAGGGGGAAAAATGAATCTGAAGATGTTGCGTATGAAAAAGAATTATTACAAGACCCAAAAGAATTGGCAGAGCATCTAATGTTAATAGATTTGGGACGTAATGATGTTGGCAGAGTTGTAAAGATGGGAAGCGTTACTTTAACTGAAAAAATGATAATTGAAAGGTATTCCCATGTTATGCATATTGTTTCAAATGTAACGGGTGAGCTAAAAGAGGGAATGAATGCTGTTGATGTATTACGCTCAACTTTCCCAGCAGGGACTGTCTCCGGAGCTCCCAAAATTAGAGCTATGGAGATCATTAATGAACTAGAGCCAGTTAAACGTGGGGTTTATTCGGGGGCAATTGGTTATATATCATGGAATGGAAATATGGATACTGCGATAGCAATAAGAACAGCGGTCATTAAAAAGAAGGTGCTGCATATTCAAGCAGGAGCGGGTATTGTTGCTGATTCAATTCCTGAAAATGAATGGGATGAAACTATGAACAAAGGACGTGCTATATTTAAGGCTGTTTCTTTGGCTGAAAAGGGTTTGATGTAGGTTAAAAAGATGCTATTGATGATAGACAATTACGATTCCTTTACATATAACTTGGTGCAATACTTTGGTGAATTGGATCAAGAGGTCCATGTTCATAGAAATGATATGATCACGATAGATCAAATTAAAAAACTTGCGCCTTCATTTATTGTAATTTCACCAGGCCCATGCACTCCAAATGAAGCAGGAGTATCTGTTGATGTTATTAAAAATTTTAAAGGAGAAATACCAATACTGGGGGTTTGCTTAGGTCATCAAAGCATAGGACAAGCTTTTGGTGGTAAAATTGTCCATGCGAAAAATATTATGCATGGTAAAACTTCAGATATTTTTCATGATGGAAAAGATGTTTTTGAAGAATTTGAAAAACCCTTTACAGCGACGCGATATCATTCATTAGTAATTGAAAAAGAATCGTTACCAGATTGTTTTGAAATTACCGCATGGACGAATGATGAAAATGGGAAAATAGATGAAATAATGGGGATAAAACATAAAGATTTTTTAATATCGGGAGTTCAGTTTCATCCAGAATCAATACTCACCTCATATGGACATGAGCTTTTAAAAAATTTCTTGAAAATAAAATAAATATAATTTCAATGGACATACAAAAAGCAATTAATAATGTTATTAATAATATAGATTTGAGTCATGGTGATATGCATAACCTGATGCAAACAATAATGAAAGGTGATGCGACTCCAGCTCAAATTGGCGGGCTTTTAGTAGCTCTGCGTATAAAAGGCGAAACAGTGGATGAAATTACAGCAGCAGCAGAAGTAATGCGAGAATTAGCAGTTAAGGTAACTATTGATAAAACTCACCTAATCGATACATGTGGCACAGGTGGAGATGCTACTAATACATTTAATATTTCTACAGCTTCAGCTTTTGTTGTTGCAGCTAGTGGCGCAAAAGTAGCAAAACATGGAAATCGCTCCGTTTCAAGTAACTCGGGAAGTGCTGATGTTCTTGAGGCAGCAGGTGTTAATATAGAATTAAATGCGGATCAGGTTGTTAGTTGCATAGAAAATGTAGGTATAGGCTTTATGTTCGCACCAATGCATCATAGTGCAATGAAACATGCCATAGGTCCAAGACGAGAACTGGGTATTAGAACACTATTTAATGTACTAGGACCACTTACTAATCCTGCATCTGCTCCAAATCAAGTGATTGGTGTTTTTGACAAAAAGTGGCTAAACCCTTTGGCTGAAACATTAAAAAAACTTGGAAGCAAAAATGTTTTAGTTGTGCACTCAGAAGATGGCATGGATGAAATAAGTGTATCAGCTAACACATATATCTCGGAATTAAAAAATGGTGAGATAAAAGATTATATAATTTCACCAGAAGATTTTAATATTAATAAATATGATATTAGCGAATTGGCTGTGTCTGATGTTAATGAGAGCTTAATTATGATGAATTCTGTTTTTGATAATAGTGATAGTGCTGCAAAAAGTATTGTTGCGCTGAATGCTGGTGCTGCAATTTATGCATCGGGCATATCAAGCTCAATTAATGATGGTGTTATTAGAGCACTTGATTTAATTAAATCTGGTGAAGCAAAAAATAAATATGAAATGCTAATTAAATATAGTCAGTCTTTATAATAAATAACAAATAATATGGCAAAAAAAACACCTGATATTCTAAAAAAAATACTGGAATACAAAAAAGAGTACATTAGTAGTTCAAAAAGCAATATAGCATTAGATGATTTAGTTAGTCGGGCCGTAGATTGTCCACCAACGAAAGGTTTCACAAATAACTTACTCAAAACTATTGATGATGATAGACCAGCTATAATTGCTGAAATAAAAAAAGCTTCGCCAAGTAAAGGTATAATTTGTGAAAATTTTAACCCTTCTATGATTGCAAAAAGTTATGAAAATTCAGGAGCGTGTTGCCTATCAGTATTAACGGATATTGAATTTTTTAAAGGTTCAGATGAACATTTAAAAGAGGCGCGAAAATCTTGTTCATTACCAATATTACGCAAAGATTTTATGATTGATACCTACCAAGTTTATGAAACTAAAGTTATCGGCGGCGATTGTATTTTAATAATTATCTCTGCATTATCAGATATGCAAGCACAAGAAATTGTTGGTGTCGCACAAGAGATAGGTCTTGATATTCTTGTAGAAGTCCATGATCGCGAGGAGTTAGAACGTGGCATGATGTTACGAACTCCCCTTATCGGTATCAATAATAGAAATTTGCATACATTTGTGACAAACTTGGATACGACGTTAAACCTTTTGACTGATGTTTTTCAAGATAGAACTATTATAACAGAAAGTGGAATTCATACGCCCGATGATGTCAAACTAATGAGGAAAAATGATGTGAATGCATTTCTTGTTGGAGAAGCATTCATGAAAGCAGAAAATCCTGGAGATGAGTTAAAACGTCTGTTCTACAATGAATAAATTATTCGTATTGTAATAATTATGTAATTATCCTTCTATATATTATAAAAAAATGAGGTTTATTTTAATGTTAATAAAAAAAATAAAATTTTTAATTGGTTTATTATTTGCATATGCAATTCTAATTAATTCTACTAATGCACAAGATAATTCATTGACACTTAATTGGGAGCTTGACGGGTTGAAAAATCCCGAGTCTGTTATATATGACCCTAAACTTAATCACCTTTATGTTTCAAATGTTAATGGATCGCCGGTGGAAAAAGATGGTAACGGCTATATCTCCATTGTCTCTCTTGATGGCAAAATAATTAATGAGAAATGGATAACTGGGTTGAATGCTCCAAAAGGACTAGCTCTTCATGGTAGAACCATATATACAGCTGATATTGATGAAGTAGTCGTAATTAATATTGATAATGGTCGTATTACTAATAAATTCAAAGTAGACGATGCAAAATTCCTAAACGATGTAACGATTAGTAAAAATGGTGACGTATATATTTCTGATATGGCTCTAGATAGAATTCATATCTTAACCGAGGATAATTTTTCTATTTGGATCGAGTCGCCGGAGCTAGAAGGTCCTAATGGTCTTCATGCAGAAGATAATGAGATTATTCTTGGCAGCTGGGGCGTAATGACAGACGGTTTTGCGACCGATACACCGGGTCATCTAAAAAGAATATCTATTAGCGATAAAACTATTAATTCTATTGGGGATGGTTCGTCTGTTGGAAATCTTGATGGTGTAGAAAGTGATAATAATAATGGTTTCTATGTCACAGATTGGATGAATGGAAAATTATTCCATATAACAAGTTCAGGTGATGCGCATGAATTATTAGATCTCCCGCAAGGCAGCGCTGATCACGAAGTTATAATGAGGAAAAATTTAATCCTTATACCTTTAATGATGGATAATAAGCTTCTTTCTTATACTATTGTTAATTAAAGTTAACAAAAAGATCTTATGTTTTTAGTTTGAGTCGCTTTACCTTGCGCTGCCAATTTTTTAATGCGCGCTCATAATAAACAAAAACACAATTTTCGCACCCGCGATTACAACACTCGGAATCGTCGGGTTTTTTTGGCTTGGGCGGGATTTTCTTTTCTGATAATTTAGTCATAACCTAAACATTGAATCTGAATAGAATAATATCGCCATCATTGACAATATATTCTTTTCCTTCTGAACGACACTTGCCCGCATCCTTAGCACCCTGTTCGCCTGAATGCTGAATATAATCATTAAACGCAGTAACTTCTGCTCTAATAAAACCTCTCTCAAAATCAGTATGTATAACGCCCGCTGCTCTTTGTGCTGTTACGCCTACAGGAATTGTCCAAGCTCTAACTTCCTTTGGGCCAGCTGTGAAATAATTCTGTAGCCCTAACAAATCATAACCTGCTTTAATAATAAGGTTTAACCCAGGCTCATTCATACCCATTTCCTTTAAAAGTTCTTCCTTTTCATCTTCATCACCTAACTCTGATATTTCTGACTCGATAGTCGCACATATAGTTATTAAATGTGAATTATCATTTTCTAAGTAATTATGTATTTTTGCTAACCATTTATTTGAACTAAAACTATCTTCTTCTATATTAGCTATATATAACATTTGTTTCTGTGTTAACAAATTTAAGTTTCTCACTATAGTTCTATCTTCATCTAATATAGCCATTGTTCTAATTGGTAAATTTTTATCTAGATGTTTTATTAATTTTTCTAGAACTTCTAATTGATATTTTGCACTTTTATCGCCACTACGACTTAATTTATTTGTTTTTTCATAAACACTACTAATAGTTTCTAAATCAGCAAGACAAAGCTCAGTATTGATAACTTCAATATCTGAGATAGGGTCAACTTTTCCAGCTACATGCACAATATTATCATCATCAAAACAACGAACAACTTGCGCAACAGCTTGAGTTTCTCTTATATTTGCAAGAAATTTATTACCTAAACCTTCTCCTTTAGATGCACCTTCTACCAAACCAGCTATATCAACAAACTCCATATGAGCAGGAATAATCTTTTCTGGATTAACGATTTTAGCTAACTCGTTTAATCTTATGTCTGGAACAGGGACTACTCCTAAATGAGGCTCAATCGTACAAAAAGGATAATTTTCTGCTTCTATTGATGATTTCGTTAAAGCATTAAACAGGGTAGATTTTCCGACATTTGGTAAACCGATAATTCCACATTTAAATCCCATTTAAGTATGTCCCAAATTAATTTACTTTGTTTCTCTTATTATTATCATTCATTAATTCATCTATCTTGCCATCAAATATATTTTCTGTTTTTTCAATAACCGTATTTATGCTTATCATGATATTTGTTTTATCTTTATTATTGGGTCTACTTAATACATATGAAGTGACTTTTTTTGGATCTCCTGGATGACCAACACCTATTCGAAGGCGATTAAATTCTCTGCTCCCAATCTTACCAATGATGTCTCTTAAACCATTATTGCCACCATGACCGCCGCCAATTTTAAACCTTAGATTGCCGACATCTAGGTCTATCTCATCATGAACAACGAGTAGTTCAGAAAGTTCTAACTTATAATAATTTACTAGTGCTTGAACTGCTGTTCCACTCTCATTCATATATGTGCTTGGTTTACATAACCAACAATCAAGGTCATTACTTTTGTAGTGACATAATTCAGAATGAAATTTTTTATCCTGCGAAAAGGATAGTGAGAGTTTCTCAGCCAGTGCATCGACAAACCAATAACCAGCGTTATGCCTAGTTAAAGCATATTCCCCTTCAGGGTTTCCTAGCCCAACAATTAATTTTATTCGTTTCGACACCTGGTTGTACCAGGAAAATTAACTTCCGCTATCCTGTGATTCTGAGTCATCTTTGACTGGTTCGCCAGCAGCATCATCGGACGCTTCTGGAGATTCCCCATCCTCAGTATCAACCTCAGCACTTTCAGCTTCATCTGCAGCTTCATCTGCGGCGGAGACTTTTGGAATATGAACAGATGCTACGGGTTGAGTATCATCACCCCCATGTAGCAAGCTAGAAATTTGAACGCCATCCGGTAATTGTATATCACTTAAATGTATTGTTTGATTAAGAACAATTTCTAACATATCAACCTCTATATATTCAGGAAGATCTTTTGGTAAACAGGCTATTTCTACCTCGGTGATAACATGACTAATTACTCCACCATCTTGTTTTACCCCGACACATTTATCTTCATTTATGAAATGAAGAGGAATTTTCATTGTTAATGTTTGTTCTTCATCAACACGTTGTAAATCTATATGTAATAAAGTTGACTTAAATGGATGGCGTTGCAAATCCTTCAAAACAACTTTTTCTTTATTTTTTCCAATTTTGAGCGTTAGCACTCGGGAATAAAAAGCCTCTTGTTCAAGATGATGCATCACTTCATTATGATTAAATACAATCATACTAGCATCTTTATTAGTTCCATAAACAATCCCGGGTAATTTGCCGTCACGACGAAGGCGGCGGCTCGCACCCTTACCAATGTCTTCTCGTGGTTCAGCGATTAATTCAAATTCGTTCATTTTTAACTACTCCTAAAAAATAATTATTTATTTCTCTTTGACCGCGACCAATCAATGAAAAACTTGTTATCGAAAGACTAATCAAGAAACATTGAGCTTAGTGATTCTCCTTCGGCTACACGTCTTATACTTTCCGCCAGCATCCCAGCTACACTGAGCTGCCTGATGCGATCTGAAGTCTTTGCCTCAGAGCGAAGCGGAATTGTATCTGTTACTACCAATTCATCAAGTTTTGAATTTTCAATATTTTTTACTGCATTTCCAGATAGTACAGCATGTGTACAATATGCAACTACTTTTTTAGCCCCAAAATCCTTTAGAGCTCCCGCAGCATTCCCTAATGTACCAGCTGTATCAACTAAATCGTCAATTATTACACAAGTTCTACCATCAACATCACCAATAATATTCATGACTTCTGATTCGTTTGGGTTTGGACGACGTTTATCAATAATTGCTAAATCTGTATCGTCCAATCTTTTTGCAAGAGCACGAGCCCTAACTACACCGCCTACATCGGGAGATATAACCATCAAATCTGGGTACTTATGCTTCCATATATCTCCTAATAAAACGGGTGAACCATAAACATTATCTAATGGGATATCAAAAAAACCTTGAATTTGATCGGCGTGTAAATCAACGGTCAAAACCCTATCTATACCTGCTGATGCAATCATATTAGCCACCATCTTAGCTGTTATGGGAACACGTGATGAGCGTGTACGGCGATCCTGCCTAGCGTAGCCCAGATAAGGAATAACGGCTGTTATCCTTTCTGCAGAAGCTCTGCGCAAAGCGTCTGAAATGACTAGTAATTCCATTAAATTATCGTTAGTTGGCGCACAAATTGGCTGCATGATGTAAATGTCTCTCCCGCGAACATTTTCATTTACTTCGACCATTCCCTCGCCATCGCTAAATTTACCAGCCGTTATTTTACCAAGTGGCATATTTAAAAATTCGACTGTCTTGAGTGCCAGATTTGGGTTTGCATTACCGCTAAATATCATGATATTTGAAATACTCATGGCCTTGCTTTTCTCCGGACAATTAAAAAAAATGGCTGGGGTGCCAGGACTCGAACCTGGGAATGCAGGGATCAAAACCCTGTGCCTTAACCAGCTTGGCTACACCCCATATAATTATCAGTATGTTTAGTCAATCTAAAGAATAAAATTTAATGGTTTTTCTCATATATAAGTTTTTCAAGTAAAGGTGATGTATTTATACCCTTAACAACATAACCTTTCCACTTCATAGGTAGCTTGTCTTTTACATTATTTGCTATTTTCTCATCTCTGAACTGAGCAAACAAACACCCGCCTGTTCCTGTTAGTTTTGATGGAGAATACTCATTCAGCCAATCTAGTGCCTCGGCAACTTCGTTGTAATGATTTCTAATAAATTCTTCGCAATCATTCCCGCTATTGCCATTAAAGAAGTCGCGTATTGTGATTGGCAGCGTATTTCTTGTCAAATCAGCCGATTCAAATACGGTCCTTGTTGAGATATTACAGCCAGGATATACCACCAGATAAAAATGCTCATCAAGCTCAATCTTAGTAAGCTTATCTCCCACTCCCTCAGCCCAAGCAGCATGACCATAAATAAAAAAGGGGACATCTGCTCCTATTGATAGACCAATATTCGCTAATTCTTCAGTTGATAAATCTGTTTGCCATAATTGATTTAACGCGACTAAAGTAGTGGCGGCATTTGAGCTCCCGCCACCCAATCCACCTCCAATCGGGATGTTTTTTAGCAGACTAATATCGACGCCAAGTTTTGTTTGGCTCTCTTCTTTAAATTTATATGCTGCTTTTATAACTAAATCATCAGCCTCAACGATTCCTGAATTATTCGTGCTTCTTTTGATTATTCCAGATTCTAATATTTCAAAATCAATAAAATCATAGAGATTGATAAACTGAAATACTGTCTGTAGTTCATGGTATCCGTCTGGCCTTTGCCCCGTTATATGAAGAAATAAGTTAAGCTTTGCAGGCGACGGCCATTTGAGACTTTTCACGATACTATATGTCCCAGTTATTTATTATTAACCTTAATTGTATATTTTTTCCTTTAATAAACAATTTTTCTGGTAAAAAAAGACCATTGCTATCTTGATAACGTAAAACACTTACAGTGAAATCAGATTGTTTCATATCACTGAGTCTTCCATTTTCATCAAGCAAGAATTGACTATATTTTATATTGGGCTCAGGCACCCCTCTAATCCAGAACTTAAGGGCATTTAAGTCAATATCCCAACGAAGCTGCTCATAAATTAATTGGTCTAGTGTATTAGCAGTGAATATTTCATTTTTTGGTGTTTGTATACTTACGCCTTTATTTGAACCTTTTATTAAAAAAGTTCCTTGTCCCAAAGCTGCAATTAACCTTATTTCATAAGCATCATTACTGTGCGCCCAATGAATGTTCATCATCGCGCTGTCATTAAAATTTTTGACAGAAAGCCTTCCTGTTATCTTCCATGCTAGAATTTCTTTTACTGAAGCTTGATGTTTATCCCAACGTTTTAATTGTTCATCTTCATCAAGATGCTTTAATGAACTACAGCCACTCAATATGAGTATGACTAGAAGAAACGATATAAACTTATTCAAGGCGTAAAACGTTCAATAATTTTTAATAATCTATCGTCTTCTGGTGTATTTTTTAAAGCTGTACTCCATACGGCCTCAGCGGCTTTTTTATCTCCCATCACCCAATGAACCTCACCAAGATGAGCTGCTACTTCTGGATCATTTCTTAAATCAAGTGCCTGCTGTAAAAAGCTAATGGCCTCATCGAAGCGCCCTAGTCTATATAGAACCCAGCCCATGCTATCTAATATATAGAAGTCATTAGGACTTAGTTTATATGCACGTTGAATATAATTATATGCCTCCTCTAAACGTTCGCTTCTATCAGCAAGTGTATAGCCAAGCGCATTTAGTGCTGTAGCATTGTTTGGATCATCTTCAATAATTTGCATCAAATCTGCTTCTAATATGTCGAATCGATCAATTTTTTCAGCAATCATCGCTCTAGAATATAAAAGATCGGGGTGACTTTTTTTATCTATAGCTTTATTAAAAACTTCAAAAGCCTCTTGGTAACGTTTTTGTTCCATAAGTATTTCGCTTTCTGCCTGTATTAATATAATGCGATTATCATCTTTTGGTTTCTCTATAGAACGAATATGTATAAGTGCCTTTTCGACTTCGCCAAGTTTTGCATGAATAAAACTTACACGGATAAAAGCATCAAAATAATTTTTACCTCCATGGACAGCCTTATAAAACTCATTTGCTTTTTTTAAATCATTTTTTTCTTCTGCTATACGTCCTAAATAATAATTAGCATCAAAAATATGCTTTTTTAGTTCGATTAGCCTGGTAAAATATTTTTTAGAATCATCAGGGTTATCCTCTTGCAAGGACAATAAACCGAGGGCATAAAGTAAATCTGAATTATCTGGTGTCTGTATGTAGAGGATTTCAAATTGCTCTCTTGCTTTATTAAAATCTTTTTCATCTGTCAATAATCTTGCATATGCCATACGCAAATTAAAATTATCTTCTTTATTTGCCAAAACTGATTCAAGCCAAGCTAGAGCTTCTTTTATTTTTCCATGTTTTTTTAGTAACCCTATATACGCGATCGCCGCAGTCTCGTTGTCTGGTTTTAAATTTAGTATCTTTTCTAATAAAACTTTAGCTCGTTCATCATCTCCAATAAGCGATGAAACATGTGCATAAGCATAAAGAGCGTCCATATCGTCCATATATTCGCTCATTATCGTATCCATTAATCTTATAACCATTGACTTGTCTTCTTCATCGCCTAGAAAGTTAGCTACCATCCATAATTTTTGATCAACATCACCTTCGGTTGATTCTAAAACTAAGTTGAGATGATGAAGTGCTGCATCAAAATCATCCTGTCTTATACGCATGACTGTCATTACTTGGTGTGGATCTGGGTTGTCAGGCTCGATATCGATCCATAAACCAGCTGCTTCTATACTTGCCAAATTATTACGTTTATAAACAGAAATTCTTGTGGCTCGCTCAATTACAGATAGATCACGAGTTTCTCTCGCTAAATTCATATAATAATCAAGCATGGTGTCAATTTTGCCACGATGACCCGCTATCTCGGCAACTAGAACTTTATAAAGAATATCGCTGGTTAATTCAGATTTTGCCCCTTTTTGGACAGATTCTTCTTCATTCTTATTGCTATTCTTCGTTTGTGATATTGGGTGTTCTTGAGACACATGATTCAAACCATCTGAAGTACTTAGTTTAGTTGTGTTACAACCACCAAGCGCCAAAACTATAGTTATAGTCGCTAGCATGCGGGAAAATTGACATGTTCTTATCATAGCTATTTTCTTTCTTTTAATAGGCAGTGGTTACTCATTTTCTCTGATTGTAGTCAAAAATAATACCAAGTGTGGCTAAATGCAATGCATCTATGGTAAATAAGTATGTAGACTATAGTACTAGGATTACATAATTCCAAATTTGTTCATTATCTAGATAAATCGCTTATTTTTGCTAAAATTGCTTTATATCAATACATTGCCTAATTTTTCTTGTATAAACTCAAATCATGACGCAAAATTTTCCATATGGATTACATCACTAAAAAAATATGACTCTTATTGCTTACGGAATTAATCACTCAACAGCACCAGTTGATATTAGGGAAAAGGTATGTTTTGGAACAGAAATTATACCTGATGCACTGAATGAACTGAAAAATCAAAATGGCGTTTATGAAGCAGCAATTCTGTCTACCTGTAACCGTACTGAAATTTACTGCAATATAGACGAAAGCGAAAACCGCAACCCGATTGATTGGCTTCATAATTTTCATGGAATGGAAAAAGGTTTGCTAAAGCCTTTTTTATATAAACATCCAGATGAGAATGCGGTTAAGCATGTGCTGCGGGTTGCGAGCGGTCTTGACTCGATGATTCTCGGTGAAACTCAAGTTCTGGGTCAATTAAAAAATGCCTATCAGGAAGCAATTAGTGCTGGTTGTATTGGTCATCAACTAAACCGTCTATTTCAACATTCATTTCATGTTGCGAAAGAAATAAGAAGTAACACGGCTATTGGTGATCATCCTGTTTCGGTTGCTTATGCAGCTGTAAGATTAGCTCAACAAATTTTTGGTAACTTAGAAAATAAAACTGTATTACTAATAGGTGCTGGTGAAACTATTGAATTAGTCATCAAGCATTTTCATGAAAATGGTTTAAAAAGAATGATAATTGCGAATAGAACTATTGAGAGATCCCAGCAATTAGCAAAAGAATATTCTCTTTTAACTATACATATTGGAGACATAGTAAAACATCTTGCCGAAACAGATATTATTATTTCTTGTACAGCTAGTTCATTGCCGATTATAGGTAAGGGAGCTATTGAAAATGCAATAGAAAGTCGAAAGCATAAACCAATATTTATGGTTGATATTGCAGTGCCTCGTGATATCGAGGATGGTGTTGGCGACCTAGATGATGTCTATCTTTATACTGTTGACGATTTAAAAGACATTGTTCAAGTAAATCTGAAAAATCGTCAATATGCAGCTAAGCAAGCTGAGCAAATAATTGATTTTCAAGCACATGAATTTATGACCTGGGTTGACTCGCTTGAAGCAGTTTCTACTATAAGAGCTCTGCGTGGGCAAGCTGAGAGAATACAAGATGAAGTTTTACATAAGGCACTATCGAAAATTAGAAAAGGTGAAATCCCTGAGGCAATTCTCATAGAGGCAATTCATACATTAACTAACAAATTGATTCATGAGCCGAGCTTTAAGTTAAAAAATGCAACTGCTAAAGACAGAGATGACTTACTAAGAGCAGCCGAAGAACTCTTCAGTTTAAAAGATAATAAAAAAAATAATTAATATATAATTACAAAAGATAGTATAAGTTAAACTCAGACGGTTTCCTTTTAAAAAAATGAAAGAATCCCTACATCTAAAACTTGAAAAATTACTTGAGCGTCAAGATGAGTTAGAGGGTCTTCTTGCCGATCCAGAAATTATTAATAACCAAAATAAATTTCGAGAATTATCTCAAGAATACTCAGAAATAAAGCCAATCGTGATTTGCTTCAATAAATACACCGAAATTACAAAACAAGTTAAAAACTCCAATGAAATACTAAAGGAAAGTGATAAAGAAATTCAAAAACTAGCAGCTGAAGAATTAAAAAAACTTGAACTTGAAGCCGAGCATCTTGAAAATGAGCTACAATTTCTATTACTACCTAAAGATCCTAATGATAAAAGTAATTTATTCCTTGAAATACGTGCTGGTACAGGAGGTGAGGAAGCAGCACTTTTTGCTGGTGACCTGATGAGAATGTACTCGCGTTATGCGGAGATTAAAAAATGGAAGATTGAATATATCAGTGTATCAGAAAGTGATTTAGAGGGTTATAAAGAGGTCATAATGCGTATTATTGGTGATGGAGCTTATTCAAGATTAAAATTTGAATCTGGTGCGCATCGTGTCCAGCGTGTTCCAGAGACAGAATCACAAGGTCGTATTCACACCTCGGCATGTACTGTTGCAGTTCTTCCTGAGGTTGAACTAGTAAATGAAGTAGATATAAATACAGCTGATCTCAGAATTGATACTTTTCGCGCATCTGGAGCCGGCGGACAACATGTAAATAAAACAGATTCTGCAATTAGAATAACCCATATACCAACAAATACTGTTGTCGAATGTCAAGATGAAAGATCTCAACACAAAAATAAAGCGAGAGCAATGTCATTGTTACAGGCAAGATTATTAAATGCAGAACAAGAATTGCAACAAACAGAAGAAGCAGAAAATAGACGTAGTCTTGTTGGAAGTGGAGATAGATCGGAACGTATACGAACATATAATTTTCCGCAAGGTCGTGTAACTGATCATAGAATAAACTTAACATTATATAAATTAGATGATTTCATGGAAGGATGTATTGATGTAATTATTGATCCGTTGGTGAATGAATACCAAGCGGATCTTCTTGCATCATTGAGTGAATAAAAAATGATATGCAAATTAAAGATGCAATTGATTATTCTATTAAAAAGTTAGAATTATCAGACAACAAGAAAATTGATTCAGAGATATTACTTTGCTTTGTACTTAACTGTAAACGTACAAAGTTATATGCATATCCACAAGAAAAGTTATCTATCTTTGAGAAAGTAAAATTTAAAACTCTTGTAAAAAAAAGAGCTACAGGTTATCCAATAGCCTATATTACAAATGAGAAAGAATTCTGGTCTAAAAAGCTATTTGTGGATCAGAATACGCTGGTACCAAGGCCTGAAACAGAGCTATTAGTTGAGATATCAAATAAGCTAATAAAGCTTTATTCGCTTAAAAAAATTCTTGAATTAGGAACGGGTTCCGGAGCAATTGCAATCGCCATTGCCTCTGAAAATATTACGACACATATCGATGCAACTGACATTCATGAGAATGTTATTAATGTCGCAACCAGGAATGCTATTGATCATAAAATTGAGAATATAGTCTTCATTAAATCGGACTGGTTCAAAAATATAAATAAAAAAAAATATGACTTGATTGTAACTAATCCACCATATATTAAAGCTGATGACCCATGTTTAATAAATACTGATATTAAGTTTGAACCCACAATCGCATTATCTTCTGGAGTGGATGGATATAATGATTTACGTAAAATAATCTCACATTCACAGCATTATATAAAAAATGGTGGTTGGCTAATAGTAGAGCATGGCTATAATCAAGGTTTAAGTGTTAGAGAATTATTTAATACAAATGGATTCACAGCTAGCACGTTAAAGGATTACAATCAATTAGATAGACTTACTTATGGAAAATTACGATAAAAGAAATGAATAATGACCAGCTTTTAAGATATAGCAAACAAATTATGTTGCCTCAAATAGATATTGCTGGGCAAGAATGTTTACGAAATTCTAGAGTCTTACTTGTTGGGCTAGGAGGGCTGGGATCGCCAATCTCAATATATCTTGCGGCTGCTGGTATTGGCGAACTAATTCTAGTCGATTTTGATAAAGTTGAACTTAGTAATCTACAGAGACAAATATTATATGGTACAAAAGATATTAACTGTCTTAAAATTGATGCTGCTAAAGAACATTTAGTTGCAATAAATCCTGAAATACATATTAGTTGTATTAATGAAAAATTAGATGGAGATGAATTGATAAATGAGGCCAGGAAAGCTGATATTATAATAGATGCAAGTGACAACTTTGCTACGAGATTTTCTCTTAATAATGCTTCAGTAAAAACAAATACACCGCTAATTTCAGGAGCTGCAATTCGTTTTGAAGGTCAAGTTACTGTATTTAATCCATCAAATAATAATTCTCCATGTTATAGATGTCTATACGATGATGAAATTTCAATAGATGAAACTTGTAGTGCTAACGGTATCTTCTCCCCGCTACTAGGCATTATTGGCAGTATTCAATCTTGCGAAACAATCAAAGTAATATTGAATATTGGTCAAACTATTCAAGGAAAACTTCTTTTGATCGATGCATTAAATATGGAAATTCGCGAAACTAAATTAATTAAAGATCCCGATTGTCCAGTCTGTAGTTAAAATTTTATAAAAATTTTAAAGCTGCTGCATAATCAGGTTCATTGGCAATTTCAGAAACAAGTTCTGAGTATAGAACATCGTTATTTTCGTCAAGCACTAAAACTGCACGAGCTGTAATTCCTGCCAGAGGCCCATCTGTAATGAGGACACCGTAATCCTTAGCAAAATTTCTAGAACGCATCATAGATAATGTAATTACATTTTCTAGACTTTCTGACTTACAAAAACGTGACATTGCAAAAGGAAGGTCAGCAGAAATTATCATAAATGTTACATCGGTTTTCTCTATAGCTGATTTATTAAATTCTATTGTTGATAAGGCGCACACGGGAGTATCTAAACTTGGGACTATGCTTAGCAATTTCTTTTTTCCCTTATAATGTGAAAGAGAAATATCCTTCATTTCTGAATTAACCAGAACAAAATCTGGAGCATTGCTTCCGGCAACTGGAATGTCAGCATTGGTATTAATTTCATTGCCTTGTAAAGTTATAGTTGTCATCATTAATCCTCTTTAATAAAATTATAATAACTATCTGCATCAATCAATTCATCTAATTCCAGATTATCATTTGCTTTTAAAGTAAATAACCAACCATCACTATATGGTTCAGAATTAATTAATTCGGGCCTATCTTCAAGTTGAGAATTTATCTCGACAATAATCCCGGTTAACGGACAATAAATATCAGAAGTTGATTTCACTGACTCAACAACAGCACAATCATCTGACTGCGAATATTCTCGATCTTTTTCTGGTGGCTCGAAAAATACAATATCACCAAGCTCATCTTGTGCGAAATCAGTAATACCGATTCGAAAAATATTTCCACCGATATCTTCTATCCACACATGATTTTTTGTGTATTTTAAATTGCTTGGAATGTCGTCCACTTTATTATTTCTTCATTATCCCATGAAATAAAAATATAAAATAAAAAAATTCTTAATCTTCATTCGCCAATATCCGGAAATACAACCAGATGATCGATTGCCATTTTAATTCCTATTGGCTCATTTATAGCATGATCATGGTGACTTGGTACAAGACTTTGTAAAAATAAACCATTTTTCATCTCTAAGGTATATAAGAATTGGGCACCTCTAAATTCTTTTTCTTTTACAAGCGCAGTAAGTTTACTGTCATCATCATGTAAAATATCATCTGGACGAATTAGAACTTGAACTTTTTCTCCTGAATCATAATTGTGAGGAATATGACCTTTTATGTTACCAATATCAGTTTTTACATCAGTTTGGTTAATAATTTCGCCTTTGACAAAAGTACCCTCTCCAATAAAATTAGCAACATCTAATGTTTTTGGTTCGTGATACAAATCGAATGGGGTATCCCACTGCATTAGTTTTCCATTTGCCATAACACCTATTATATCGGCCATGGCAAATGCCTCCAATTGGTTATGCGTAACCATAATTGTCGCAACACTATCCTGTTTTAAAATAGAGCGTAGCTCGCGAGCTAATGATTCACGTAACTCTATATCTAAGCTTGCAAATGGCTCATCCAACAATAAAACCCTTGGTCTAGGTGCCATTGCTCTTGCCAATGCAACCCGTTGTTGTTGCCCTCCAGATAATTGATGAGGATACTTGTCTGCATGTGCTTCTAAACCAAATAATTCTATTAATTCATCTAAACGTTCTTTAATTCTAAAAGGCTTTAGATCAGCTATACCAAACGTTATATTTTTTCTAACATCCATGTGTGGAAACAAAACGTAGTCTTGAAAAACCATTCCTATATTTCTTTGTTCAACTGGTATGTAATGATTTGGATTATTCATAATAACGCCTTTGATTGAGACTTCCCCGTGGTTCAGTTTCTCAAAACCAGCAATACAACGTAGTAATGATGTTTTCCCACACCCGCTCGGCCCGAGTAAACATGCAATCTCTATTTCACCCAAACCAAAAGAGATATTTTCAAGTATTGAGCGGCCTTCTATTGATAATGATAGCTCTTTAATTTCTATTGAATTATTCATAACCTGGACGTGACCGTGAGATTGAGTTACTGATCATAATAACTGGGATAATCCCTGCGACAACAATCGCTAGGGCGGGTACTGCAGCATCTGCCAATCGCTCCTCATTAGCTAATTCAAAAGTACGTACAGCTAAAGTATTAAAATTAAATGGTCGAAGAATTAGTGTGGCGGGAAGTTCTTTTAATACATCCACAAAGACTAACAATGAACATGTTAGCAAGCTTCCCTTCATGATCGGCATATGTATTTTTCTCATGATATTAAAATGTGACATACCATTTGTTTTTGCAACTTCATCTATTCCCGGTTTTATTTTTTCTAATGCCGCCTCAACTGTGTTAATTGGAATTGTTATAAAACGTACAAGATATGCAAAAATTAAAATAAACAATGTGCCGCTAATTAATAACCCAGAACTTACATTAAAATTTGTTAATAAAAAATTATCTAATCTATTGTCAAACCATGCAAAAGGAATTAAAACTCCTATAGCGATTACTGTACCAGGAACAGCATATCCTAAACTGATAAAACGAATAAGGAATTTATTTATAAACGAAAAATTATTTCTATTGATATAGCCTAAAAATAAAGCAACAAATAAAGCCAGAAAAGAAGTTATCAGAGCAAGCAAAATGCTATTCGATAGCAATCTAATAAAACTATAATCAATAGTTCCAGAATATATCTCAATCGCATGACCAACTAAAAAACCAATCGGAATAATAAAGCCAAACAACAATGGGGTAAAGCATACGAAAAAAGCAAAAAAAGCTTTTATACCACTTAGTTCTTGCTTTAATAATGGGCTATATCGATTGCTTGTGTGATGAAAAGCTAATAGTTTACGGGAGCGTCTTTCAAGAAATAAAAATACAAAAACAAATAATAACAGTAACGCGGATAATTGTGCTGCGGCTAAACTACTATCCATCCCGAACCATGTTTTGAATATCCCAGTTGTAAAAGCCGATACACCAAAGTACTGGACAGTTCCATAATCCGCTAAAGTTTCCATCAAGACCAAGGAAAGTCCAACTATGATTGCCGGCCTTGCAAGAGGTAATGCTACTCGCCTAAATGCACTCATCGTATTGCAACCAAGAGTGCGTGACACTTCCAGCACACACACTGATTGTTCTGCAAATGTAGCGCGTGCTAATAAATAAATATAAGGATATAGAACAAGTGATAACATCGTTATTGCGCCCCCAAGAGAGCGAATTTCGGGGAACCAATATTCGCTATATCCCAGTCCTGTTAAATCTCTTATTGTTGCCTGAACTGGCCCAGCAGCATCTAATGCACCCGTATAACTGTAAGCAATAATGTATGCAGGCATTGCCATAGGTAACAGAATTGCCCATTGCAGCCAATTGCTAGCTGGAAATTTATACATCGTCACTAACCAAGCAGGAATCACGCTCAATAATAAACTAAAAAAACCAACACCGATCAATAGAAGAAAGGAATTCAACATATAATCTGTCAAAACGGTATCAACTAAATGTACCCAAACACCCTCGAATGGCAGAAACAAAGAACCGGAGATTATGAATACTGGTATACAAAAAAATAATGAAATTAAAACTAATACTAAACTGGGACCTGATTTTTTTAAGCTACTATACTTTAAGTTTAATTTTTTTTGAAAATAATATGAAAAGTTACTAAGTATCATTTTCAACCCTTTATAATTATTTCCAACCAATTCGATCCATTAGTTTAACAGCATCAGTATTATATTTGCCTAATAAACTTAGGGCTAAATTATCCATCTTAAAAATACCCCATTCTTTTAAAACAGAATGATCATAAACGTTAGTTATAACCGGGTATTCATAATTTATATCTGAATACCACCTTTGTGCTTTATCGCTAACGAGGTATTCTAATAATAGAATTGCCTCATCTTTATTTTTTGCATGCGTTAATACGCCAGCTCCGCTTATGTTGACATGTGCTCCATTTCCTCTCTGATCAGGCCAAAATAATTTTACCTTTTTAGCGGCTGTGATTTCCTTTTCCTGAGAAGAATCAAGCATACCAGCTAGGTAATAGTTATTAACTATAGCAACATCGCATACTCCAACTGCAACTGCTTTTATTTGATCCCGGTCACCGCCTTTTGGTGCTCTCGCAAAATTACCAACTAATCCTGACGCCCATATTTCTGCTTGTTCTATACCATGATGTGAAATTATTGATGCGACAAGTGACTGATTATAAATATTAGATGATGAGCGCACACATATGCGACTCTTCCACTTTTTACTTGCAAGATCGATATAATTAATTAATTCATTAGCTCTAACTTTATTTGGATTATAAACAATGACTCTAGATCTAAGGGATAACCCGTACCATTGGTTATCAATGTCGCGTAAATGAACTGGTATAGCTTTATTTAAAATTTTAGAATTGGTGGCCTGAAATAGTCCTTTATCTTTAGCTCTAACTAACCTAGCAGCATCAACCGTTAATAAAAGATCTGCGGGGCTATTTTTTCCTTCAACTTCGATTCTTTTTATAAACGTATCTGCTTTGCCAGTTATGAGGTTGACTTCTATGCCCGTGTCTTCTGTGAACTTATCTAATATAGGCTTAATTAAAGCTTCTTTTCTAGCAGAATAAACATTAACTTCTCCTGCATTAACTTCTCCTGTGTTAAGAAATTGGCTACAAATTAAAAGAATTATGATTATGTTTACTTTGTTCATTTTTTTATATCAATAATTAATAAATTTTATAAATTAAATTATTAATTTTGACTAATATGGTGATTTAAAAACCGATATCTATCATGGCTACTGGTGCCGTCATGAAATCCACTTTTATGCAATAATTCTTAAAGAGGAACTCTTCAATATTTGTAGAAAATGCACAAAAACAAAATTAACTAATCCATGTTATTTTTTAAAACCAAAAATAATAATAGAATCTATGATATTCTGAATAAGAATTATTATCAATAAGCTATAATTTATATAAAATACAGTAAGTTAAATAGTAAATTCTAAATTTTTTTTAATAAATTAATTTAATATGCTTGTGAATGATTATGAATAATTTGTGCAAATGGCTCAATTTGTCATAACATCTCACCTCCAATTAAATAAGAAAGCGTACACATGAGCAAAGAGAATCCTTTACTTGAAAAATATGCCCTCCCTTTATTCGATACAATTAAGGCTGAGCATATCGAGCCTGCTATTGATGCGTTGATTAAAAAAAACAAAAATCGCATTGAAAGATTGTTAAATTCTACAAAAAAACATTCATGGGAAAATTTTTTTCAGGAAATAGAAGATTTAGAGGAAGACTTACATCGAACTTGGTCACCAGCCAGTCATCTACACTCGGTTGCAGACAATGATGATATTCGAAAAGCATACAGTAACTGCATAACAAAAATTTCAAACTATTCAACAGAAATAGGTCAGAATAGATCGCTTTTTATGGCTTATGAAAGATTTTCAAAAGACCCGTCTTTTGTAAAATTAACGGAATCCCAGCAAAAAATTATACATAATGCGCTCAGAGATTTTAGATTATCAGGTATTGATTTAGATGAAGAATCACAGAAGAAATACAAAAAAATTCAAAAAGAAATTTCAGAATATCAAACAAAATTTGAAGAAAATCTACTAGACGCAACTCATGCATGGAAGAAACAAATTATAAATGAAGATGAACTTTCTGGTATACCGGAAACAGTAAAAGCACTGGCAGCTCAAACTGCTAAAAATGAGGGCAAGGACGGTTGGGTATTTACGTTAGATTTTCCTTCATATATGCCCGTTATGAAATATGCTGATAATGCTAGACTAAGAGAAGAAATATATCGCGCGTACGTAACACGCTCATCGGAATTAGGTTCTGATACTAAATGGGATAACGGTGAGATAATGTATAAAATTCTGGCGTGTAGAGCAGAAAAAGCAAAGTTATTGGGTTTTAATAACTACGCTGAATATTCGCTTGAAAATAAAATGGCTAAAACCTCAGATGAAGTCATGTCTTTTCTCAATAATTTAGCAGAATGCTCAAAAGGATTCGCTATTAAAGAGTTCGATGAATTAAAAAAGTTTGTTTTTGAATCAACCGATTTAGATCGACTAGAAGCATGGGATATACCATACTATTCTGAAAAATTGAGAAAGAAGAAATTTTCTATTTCACAAGAAGAGCTAAGAAAATATTTTCCTGTTAAGCAAGTTATTGAAGGACTCTTCAAAATTACAAACAAACTATATGGTGTAAAAATAAAGGAACGAGACAGAACTGAAGTTTGGCATAAAGATGTAAAATTTTATGATATTTTTGATAACAAAGGCAAAATTATAGGGAGTTTTTATCTTGATCTTTTTTCCAGGAATCATAAACGCGGTGGAGCATGGATGGATGAATGTTTACTTAGAAAAAAAACTGGGTCTGCCATTCAAAATCCAGTTGCATACCTAACCTGTAATTTTACTCCCCCTATTGGCAATGAACCCACATTATTAACACATGATGAGGTCATTACTTTATTCCATGAGTTTGGTCACGGCTTGCATCATATGATGACAAAAATTGACTATAGTGGTGTATCTGGAATTAATGGTGTCCCGTGGGATGCGGTAGAATTACCAAGTCAGTTCATGGAAAATTACTGTTGGGAAAAAAAGGCTTTGGATTTGTTTGCAAGGGACTTTAAAACTGGTGAATTGATTAGCGATAATTTATTTGAAAAAATGAAAAATGCAAGAGTTTTTCAGTCAGCAATGCAAATGGTAAGACAACTTGAATTTGCTATATTCGATTTCCGCTTGCATATGGAATTTTCATCGAAAAAAGATATCGATATTCAAAACCTCATTAATGATGTGCGTAAAACAATTTCTGTGACTGATGCTCCTTCTTTTAACCGTTTTCAGCATAGCTTTTCACATATATTTGCGGGCGGTTATGCTGCTGGTTACTATAGCTATAAGTGGGCAGAAGTTTTATCTGCTGATGCCTTTTCTAAATTTGAAGAAAAAGGTATCTTTGATAAAAATACAGGCAAAGAATTTTTACAAACAATTCTTGAAAAGGGGGGAAGCCGCGAACCTATGGATCTATTCGTTGACTTTAGAGGCCGAAAACCAAATATTGATGCCCTTTTAAGGCATTCTGGTATTGCTGCGTAATGAAAAAAATTCTACATAAAATATACGGATATATGCTATTTCATATACCAGCCATAATATTATTTACTTGTTTTTATATAATCGATATCAGTGCAGAGCAGGTTTATGTAATAGATGAAATAAAGATTGGCTTACATCAAGAACCCTCAAATCAAAGCTCAATCATTAAACTTGTTCCAAGTGGCACGGAATTAAATGTTATTGAACGAGAAAATGATCTTATTCATGTCGAAGAACCAGAGGGAGTAAGAGGTTGGATAAATAGCAAGAATGTACAAAATGAAAAACCTGGCAAAGCAAAAATGAATCAGTTAGAAATTATAAATAGAGAGCTTGAAGAAAAAGTAAAATCTCTGAAGAAGGAAAAGATACAATCACCATCCCAGACTGAACTAGAACAACAATTAAAATCAGAGCGACTGAGAGTTGGCCAATTACAAGTTGAGCTCACAAATATTAAATCGAAAGTTGGGAGTATTGACCCTCCAGAAAAATTACTCGCTGATATAGAACAACTAAAAAATGCAAATAGACAGTTAATTGAACAAATTGAATCATCGGGGCTAAGTACTGAAGGTAATAAAAATAATTTGGGAGCGGATGAAAACTCCTCATTTATATTTCTTTTAATTGTTTTTCTAATTGGTGTTGCAAGCGGTACTTTTATTCTTGATTATGTTAATCGCAGAAGACATGGTGGCTTTAGAGTTTGACTATAAAATTTACTACTAAATAAGCTGATATCAAAACTGTGCTCAAGATTGCAACCTGGAATGTAAACTCTCTTAAAGTAAGGCTCCCTCATGTCCTGCAATGGATGGAAAAAGAAGGCCCGGATGTCTTGGCGCTCCAAGAAACAAAATCTATTGATGAAAATTTTCCCTCCGATTCAATCAAAGAAAAAGGATACCATGTAAAATTTATCGGACAAAAAACATACAATGGTGTTGCAACAATTTCAAAATCTCCAATTGAGGTTATAGCAACACAACTACCTAGTTTTAATGATGAACAAAAAAGAGTTTTAGCTATAAAAACGAGAGGCACCATAATTTTAAATATTTATGTACCAAATGGTTCAGAAATTAACTCGGAAAAATATAAATATAAGATGAAATGGTTCTCAAAACTTCATCCTTTTATCACCAAACTACAAAAAGAAGATAATCAATTAATTACTCTGGGCGATTTTAATATAGCACCGGAAGACCGAGATGTTCATGATCCAGCGGAATGGGAGGGAAATATACTTGTTAGTGAACCAGAACGAAATGAATTTAAGAAACTACTATCGCATGGGTTAGTAGATTGCTTCCGTATGCATAATCAAGATAAAGGGTGTTTTTCATGGTGGGATTATAGAGCTGCTTCTTTCAGGAGAGATCGTGGAGTTAGAATTGATCATATACTTGCATCTAAGAATCTCGCAGAACAATGTCTGCATTGCTATATCGATAAAAAACCGCGGGAACTGGAACGGCCATCTGACCATACCCCGGTAGTAGCCGAATTTGATGTTTAGTATTTGGTACTCGAATCTTATTTAAACCTCCAAGTTGATTGCGAAAAAAGTCATATTGGCATAAAATCCACGCCCGTTTCGTGCGATAAAAAGGTCAGAGGTAACTTAATGAAGGCAGATATACACCCAAAATACGCGGTTATTACAGTGCAATGTAGCTGTGGTAATTCCTTCAAAACGAAATCCACATACTCCGGCGATCTTCATATTGATGTTTGCTCTGAGTGCCATCCTTTCTATACCGGTAAACAAAAGATTCTTGATACTGCGGGAAGAGTTGACAAATTTCGCCGTAAATACGGAATGTCCTAGTCATCCTATATTAATCCCCAACTTAGAGATTGTATTTGTGTAATTTATCCACATTTTCTGTGGATAACTCTGTGGAAGTAATATGTTTTAAAAGCTAAAACTAATGTAATTATTTCAAATCTGTTAAAACTATTAAAAATTAACCAGTTCTATTATTATCAAAAAAACAATAACTTAGATGGGTAATGTTTGTATCTGTACAGTGTTACAACGCATGTTATTGAAAACAATAAATCGCATGACAAAAATTGTGAATAAACAATTTATTGTTGACAACCAAAATCTATGGGGAACTTTTTAAATTTGCATAACTCTTACATTTATACGCACTTCTCATGTCTTTCCTCCCTTAGACGAGAAGTCGTGGCCGGTAAATCCCATGCCGGTAATATTCAGCCCCGGATAACCAAGTATCCCTAAATGAGCACTAATCCGGGGCCGTTTTTAAGCTATCAAAACAGCCATTCTGCTAGTTTAATACGTGCCTCATCAACTCCTATACCCTTTAATGAAGAAAATAATTGTATGCTCGTATTGGGTGATTTTATATCGCTTTTGATTTGATTGATTGTTTTATTTGCCATATTTTTAGAAATCTTGTCGGACTTATTCAAAACCATATGTAAGGATAAATCATTAGTTTGACAATAGTTAAACATTAATTGATCGAAGCTTTTAAGTGGATGACGTATGTCTATAATGAGAAAGACACCGCGCAAAGACTGCCTTTCTTGAAAATAAAAGTCTAATAATTCACGCCATTTATTTTTTGTTGCTACATCAACTCTAGCAAATCCATAGCCAGGCAAATCAACAATCCGCCTATTTTCGTTGATAGAAAAATAATTTAATTCTCTAGTTCGCCCTGGCAGTTTACTAGTTCTCGCTAAATTTCGACGTGACGTAATTTTATTGATAACACTTGATTTGCCGACATTTGAGCGCCCAGCAAAGGCTACTTCTTTCCCGTTATCATCAGGAAGTTGCTTTATTGATGCAACGCCTAGGTCAAATTCAAAGCGTGTATACCAATCCTTTGTTAGTTCTTGATTAGGTATGATAAATTCTCCATTTACAATTTATTCAGGCATAATCATTAAAAAATAATATATTATTGACTAGCTATAATTAAACTCTGGCATCTAGCCATAATCTGTATTTAATTAGCTGCATATAATAACTTAAAATGGTAATTCGTGGATATAATTACTGGCGAGGATGCTTTTGATGAGCCAAGAACAAGACAAAATATTTTTTAGAAATTTCTCACTCGTACTTGCCCTAATTGCAATTATGATGGTAGCTTTTTATGTGATCGCTAAATTTGCATCAGAAAAAGAAGAGCATGCAGAAGCAATAGAAACATATGAGAATAATAATACGGTTTTCTACGCAAGTGACCCTGTTAAAGGTAAAACCCTTTCTCAACCTTGCGCTGCTTGTCATGGGGTTGATGGGAATAGCGTAAATCCAATATGGCCAAAAATTGCTGGTCAACATTCCTCCTATATTTTTAAGCAATTAAATAACTTTAAAAATGGCGATAGAGTTAATGCGCAAATGTCAGCTATGGTAGCTAATTTAAATGATCAAGATATGAGAGATCTTGGTGCATACTATGAAAGTCAAAAAATTAGTCTAGGTTTTTCGAATCCTAATTCGATTGATTTAGGACAAAAAATATATCGTTCGGGAGACAAAGATTCGGGTGTAGCAGCATGCATGGCCTGCCATGGGCCTGCTGGTAACGGAAATCCAAGTGCAGTCTACCCAGCCATTCAGGGGCAACATGCTGAATATATTGCAACACAGCTAAAAATGTTTAAATCTGAACAACGTAATAATGATTTAAATGGTGTGATGAGAACAGTGGCTGGCTATATGTCAGAAGCTCAAATTAATGCGGTTTCTGAGTATATTCAGGGGCTTCGAAGAAATTAAATAATACGGCACAAAACATCAATCCAATGGTCTAAACATCGATGATAAATATTAAAAGATACAAACGTATAATTTAAGGAAAAAAATATGACGAGACTAATTCACTCTGTAACTCTTACAATTTTTCTTGTGCTCTCTTACCAGGCAAACGCATTTGACGGCTATGTGGAAATTGCACCACCTCAACCCACCCAAACAGGTGACAAAATCGAAGTTCTTGAGATATTCTGGTATGGATGTGGTCACTGCTATGATTTCGAACCTTACGCAAATGACTGGTTGAAAACAAAACCGGATGATGTTGTTTTTAGAAGAATGCCTGGTATATTTCAAAAAAGTTGGATACCTCATGCGAAAGCATATTATACGGCTGAAAAACTAGGAGTATTAAATGATTTTCATGGCCCCTTATTTAAAGCTATTCATATAAAAAAGAAAAAAATATCGAGTGATTCTGCAATAAAAAAGTTTTTTTTAGATATTGGTGTTGATAAAAACAACTTTAAAAAAGCCTATGATTCAGATGAAGTTAATACCAAGATTAAACAATCTTATATAATGGGTCAGCGCTATAAAATAACTGGAGTCCCCTCAGTTATAGTAAATGGAAAATATATGGTAAGCGGAACAACAGCTGGCGGCTTCCCTAATATGATTAAGGTTATAAATCTACTGATTGAGAAAGAAAGAAATAATTTGAATTAAATATATTCGACAAATAATTTAGAACCACACATAAATGATGAGCAAAAAAAAAGGACCGATGTGGTCCTTTTTTATTCTTCTTACGAGAAGGAAGTTTTATTTGTTGTTAATGTACATGGTTACTTCAAAACCAAAACGGATGTCGCTGTACTCAGGTGTTTCCCATTTCATAATATTACCCTCTTTTTTTTAACGTTAAAAAATACTGTTTATGTAACTAAATATAATGCAGTTTACGTGCCATTATGGTAAAAAACTCTTTAATTCTATATAAAACATTAACTTATAGAAATTAATCATTTCTCAAAACAAAAAAATGATTTAATTTCTGGTTCAAAATAACCAGATAATTGGTTAAAAACAACCAATTTTTTGTAAAATAGTCATAAAATACAGATTTACAAATTGCTTTATGCTAAATTCGCCGCTTTTTTTTACAGGAATATATAATGGGGATGCGTTCAATCATTAATTATGAATGGAGTATGAAGTTTTGAATTCAATAAGAATTGGAATTGTCGGAGGAGGGCAGCTAGCAAAAATGATGGCTGCTTCTGCAATGAAATTTGGCTTTAGTATTTTCATTCTCGAAAAAGTAAAAAATACGCCCTGTGAAAATTTGGCTACTGAAATATTATATGGCGATTGGGATGACCCATCCAATCTATTAAAGCTAGCTAACAAAGTTGATATAGTGACATTGGAAAATGAATTCGTTGATGCGAAAAGTCTTAGCTTTTTAGAAAAAAATAGTTATAAATTATTTCCTTACTCTAAAACGATTGCTTTAGTTCAAGACAAGTTAGTACAAAAAAAGGTTCTTAACGACGCCGGTATTTCGGTCGCGCCTTTCGCAAAAATTGAATCTAAGAATGATATTATTCTTGAAGCTAAAAAACTTGGCTGGCCAATTATTTTAAAAAAGAGACGTAATGGTTACGATGGTAAAGGGAATGCGACTATACATGATAAAAAAGATATAGATGCTGCTTGGGATAAATTAGATGGTGAAAATCAAGAATTATACGTTGAGAGTTTCTGTAATTTTAGTTCTGAGTTAGCGGTAATGATTACCAGAAGTACTAATGGTGAAATAGCTACATACCCAATAGTTGAATCGATACAAAAAAATCATATATGTCATAAAGTCAAGGCTCCTGCCGATATTAATAAAATCACTGCTTCGAAAGCACTCGAGTTGTCGATAAAAGCAGTTGAAACAATAGACGGTGTTGGGTCATTTGGCATTGAGATGTTTTATAAAGACAATGAGATAATTCTAAATGAAATGGCGCCACGGGTACATAATAGTGGGCACTACACAATTGAAGCATGTCAGTGTTCCCAATTTGAAAATCATATAAGAGCAATTCTCGGACTACCTCTTGGTTCAACAAAGATGATTGCTCCCGCAGCTGTAATGGTTAATATTCTTGGGGATAAAAATGGTAGCGGCTACCCAAATGGGATCGAAGATGCATTTAAAATAGACAATGCCCACATACACATTTATGGTAAAAAAACTAGTACTATAGGAAGAAAAATGGGGCATGTAACCGCATTAGGATCGACTATTAATGAAGCAGAGAAAACAGCTAATCTGGCTGCTTCATTAATACATTTTGGAGAATAGTTATGACAAAAAACAACGAAGCCTTAATTGGCATCGTTATGGGAAGTGATTCCGATTGGAAAACATTGGAAGCTGCTACAGAAATCTGTAAAGATTTTTCTGTAGCATATGAAGCTCATGTTGTTTCAGCACATCGCACGCCTGATGACATGTTTGAATATGCAAAAAAAGCACACGCAAAAGGTTTAAAAGTAATTATTGCAGGTGCGGGCGGGGCGGCGCATTTACCAGGTATGATTGCAAGTAATACTCCCCTTCCAGTTATCGGTGTTCCTATAAAAACAGATTCATTAAATGGGATGGACTCTTTACTTTCAATTGTGCAAATGCCAAATGGAGTACCGGTTGCGACTGTTGCTATTGGGGCAGCTAAAAATGCAGCTTTACTAGCAATTGAAATATTAGCAACAAATAACCAAGAATTAACAGAAAAACTCATTGCTTATAAAAAGGAAATTGCAGATGAATCTAGAAAAAAAGATGAGTTAATAAATAAAGATTAATCATTCAAAAACTATTGATTTCCAATTTTTATAAACTAGCTCTGCTGAGTAATTAAATCCATCTATTTTTTCAGATACATCTTTAGTAAGCTTTTCAACTGCATTTTTACCTATATTTTCTTCAAGAGACTTTTGATATTCCGGTATTCTACTCCAATCGAAAATAGTCGATTGCGTAATTTCTTGATGGTACTGAATACTAAAAGCCTTTTGTCCAAAACTAAGCGATTGGATAGAACACTTTTCTGATTCAGCTAATACACTAAAGCCCTCTGGAATAGTTTTAACCTCTGCACTATGCCATTGCAATGTATCCATGATGTTAGGTAAACCTAAAAGAAATCGAGATTTGGTACCGGCTAAAGTTTTTCGAACTTGCATAAGCCCAACTTCAGCTTTATCGCTTGGACCAACCTCTGCTCCGAAAGCATGAGCTAGTAATTGATGGCCTAGACAAATCCCCATAAAAGGCATACTTAAATCTTCGACTGCCCTTCTGATAGCTGAAGTTTCTTTAATTATCCATGGATATTTTTCTTTCTCCCATACATCCATCGGCCCACCCATAACCCAAAGAGCATCAAAGTTTTTTAAATCAGGAATATTTGCGCCCTCATCAAGTTCTACTGTGTGAGTTTCAAAACCATCATTTTTAAAAAAGTCCCTAAAGACGCCGGGGTGTTCTATATTAAGATGCTGGAATATTAGAATAGAATACTGAGCCATAAGTTTATGTGTTAATGATTGAATAAATATTATTACATCTCAATTGGCGCGCCCGAGAGGATTCGAACCCCTGACCTCGGCCTCCGGAGGGCCGCGCTCTATCCAACTGAGCTACAGGCGCATATATTAAAAATATCATTATAGTCTTATATTAATTCAATTTTTACAGAAAAATGCTCTTTACTTATTCGCTCTGTAAGAAATAGCCTGGGTTGGCTTACCTGATTTACAATAACCATAGTTTCCTCGACTACGTTCAATATGTATAATCCTCATTCCATAATAATTAAATAGACTATAAATTTTATATATTTGCTTTCGAGGTTATATTAATGAGTCAAGAACAAGATAAAATATTTTTCAGAAACTTTTCCCTGACACTTGCACTTATTGCCGCAATGATGGTTGGTTTCTATATTATTGCTGATATTGTTGCGCATGAAGAAGATGATACTAATACTTTTGAAAACTCTATTGGTGCTGATGAACTTACCAAGCCCGTTGGAAAATCGGCAATAGCTGGAGAGGAGCCAAAAGAAGAAATTGCTCAGAGCGAAACAGTAGTAGCTACAATAAGTAATAATGGAGAATCTGTATACAATGGCCTTTGTGTTAACTGTCATGGAATTGCTGCGCTTGCTGCTATGATCCCACAAGCAGGTGATGCTAGCGCTTGGGAGCAACGAATCAAAAAAGGCATGGATGTTTTATATGCAAATGCAATCAATGGATACACTGGCGAATTAGGTATGATGCCAGCTAAAGGTGGCAATCCAAACCTTAGTGACGATGAAGTAAAAGCAGCGGTTGATTATATAATGAATTTGACACAATAAATTTGCTCATCGCAAATTTATTTGTAATATCAGGTTATTTTAATTCTAAACTTTTTTGGTAGGCTTCATCAGAAAGCTCATTCCAGTTTTTATAATTTGATCTAAAAGTTTCATAGGCATCATAAACTTGCTTAAATCGAGGATTATTTTTTTCATTCATCAGGTATACTGCCTCTTCGTCAAGGGTCTTTTTCGTCAAAAATTTTAATTTTAAAAGCACATCATCCGGGAATTGAAGGATTTCTATGTTTTCCTTCTTTCTCAATATACTCAATGCTTGTTGATTATGAAATTCCATTTGTGCATATATCCATTCACCTACCGCGCTTGCCGCAACTTCGACTATTTTTTGTAAGTCCTCAGGCAATAATGCCCATTTCGTTTTGTTGATCATCAACTCAAAAACTGTGCCCGGTTCATGCCAACCAGGATAATAATAATACTTTGCAGTTCGATCCAAGCCTAAACGTAAATCATGAAAGGGAGAAACCCATTCAGTTGCATCAATTGCGCCTCGTTCCAGTGCGGTATATATCTCACTTCCTGCCATTAATACTGTATTTCCACCAGCTTCTTTGAAAACTTTTCCTCCTAAGCCGGGAATACGCATTCGTAACCCTTTGATATCGTCCAGAGAATTTATTTTTTTCTTAAACCAGCCCCCCATTTGCACTCCTGTATTACCCATTGGGAATACCGTTAAATTGAAAGGCTCATACATTTCTTGCCATAATAAGAGCCCCCCTCCATTATGTAACCATGCATTCATTCCCTTTGCTGTCATACCAAAAGGAACGGAAGAAAAAAACTGCGCTTCTGGAATAGTACCTGCCCAGTAATAAGGAGACCCGTGACCCATTTCAACTGTTCCTTGTGATACTGCATCAAAAACTTGAAGAGCAGGTACAAGTTCACCTCCAGCATAAACATTAATATCTAAGCGTCCATTACTCATTATCCTAACTTCTTTAGCAAACCTTTCTGCTCCTTCTTGGAATATAGGGAAGTTTGACGGCCAGGTTGTAACCATCTTCCATCTAAAAACTTCTGAAGAGTAATTAGATGACAGTGCATTTTTATTTATTTCAGCCTTGTCGCTGCATGCTGTATTAAAAAAAATGACTAATACATAAAAAAATATAGAATATTTTCGCATTATTTTTCCTAATATAAATGAATAAATTAAACTAGCTGAAGATTGGCATAAGAGGCAACCAACCATTTGCTTCCTTCTTTTTCAAAGTTAACTTGTATTCTCATATGAGTGCCGCTACCTTCTAAGTTAAGAATAACACCTTCCCCAAACTTTGCATGTAATACGCGTCGACCAAGAGTTAATTCTGTAGATTGATTCTCTTGATTATTTATAGTTTTTTTTGTTAATAGTGCATTTGTTACACTACCACCTAATCTTATTTCGTATAATAATTCTGAGGGGATTTCATCAATAAACCTAGAGGGTTGTGGGTAATAATCAGAACCATGTAACCGTCGAAATTGTGTATGTGTAAGTGTTAATGTTTTCTTTGCACGTGTTATGCCAACATAGCAAAGTCTGCGCTCTTCTTCCAATTGCTTTAAATCGTTACAGCTTCGTTGATGTGGGAATAATCCTTCTTCCATTCCCACAAGATATATTGATGGAAATTCGAGACCCTTAGCAGAATGCAAGGTCATTAAATGTACACAATTTGATTTATCGCCAGACTGCGTTTCACCTGACTCAAGTGCTGCGTGCGCAAGGAAAGCCTGCATCGAATTCATACCGCTTGATTCCTCTGCCTCATCTAACTCAAATTCAGATGCAGCTTTGACAAGCTCCTCGAGATTTTCAATTCGTGCTAACCCTTTCTCACCTTTTTCTTTTTTAAAATGACTTACTAAACCACTTAATTTTATTATTTGATTAACTTGTTGATCTATTTTTTCCCCTGAAACTAAAGACATTTTCTGAATTAGTTTTATAAATTCTTCCAATGCATTTGTTGCGCGTGCACTTAGTAATTTATTTTCAATTATATGAGATGCGGCTTCCCACAAAGAGCAATTATTTTTCTTAGCAAAGGAGCGTAATTCGCTAATAGTTTTATTACCTATCCCGCGTGTTGGTGTATTGATGATGCGCTCGAGTGAAACGTCATCATCTTGAAAAGAGGTTATACGTATGTATGCAAGAGCATCTTTTATTTCCATACGCTCATAAAAACGAAGACTGCCGAATACTCGGTATGGTATTTTTTCTTTTAATAAAGCTTCCTCTAAAACGCGTGACTGGGCACTAACTCGATATAAAATAGCATGCTCACTATAGGTCGCATTCTGTTCTTGTGAACTTTTAATTTTATTGACAACATAGTTTGCTTCATCGATATCGTTATAAGCCATATAGATACCAATGGGTTCTCCTTCTTCTCCATCTGTCCATAAGTTTTTTCCTAAACGTGCGCTATTATTTCCTATAAGTTTATTAGCGGCTTTTAAAATTGTTGTAGTCGATCGATAATTTTGCTCTAGTTTCAATAGTTTAGTATTTTCAAAGTCTCTTTCGAATGCCTGCATATTTTCAACTCGCGCACCACGCCAACTATATATTGACTGATCATCATCACCAACGGCAAACAAAGTATTATTATTACCTATCAGTAAACTTAACCACTTATACTGTAGTTCATTTGTGTCTTGAAATTCATCAACTAAGATATGCTTAAATCTCTGTTGATAATATTCCCTTATGACGTCATTTTTTTTAAATAACTCATATGTTCTTAATAAAAGTTCAGCAAAATCGACAGCAGCCGAACGCTCGCATGTCTCTTGATAATTTTTATAGACTTGAACCATTTGTGCTATTGTCACGTCATCATCTTTAATATCATCGGGTCTTAACCCTTTATCCTTCTGTGCATTGATGTACCACTGAACTTCTTTAGGTGAGTATTGTGATTCGTCTAGCATCATCGTACGAATTGTCCTTCTTATTGTTCTGTATTGATCTTCATTGTCTAATATTTGAAAATTTTCTGATAAATTGGCATCTTGACAATGAGATCGCAGTAAACGGTGGCAGAGTGAATGGAAAGTGCCAACCCACATTCCCCGAGTTGATTGGCCTAAAAGGTTCTCAATTCTTGATCGCATCTCAGCTGCCGCTTTGTTTGTGAAAGTCACAGCCAAAATACCATGAGGACTAGCTTCGCCTGTTGAGATGTACCATGCTATACGATGTACTAAAACACGTGTCTTGCCGCTTCCGGCACCTGCTAAAATTAGTAAATTACTACACGGAGCGCCAACAGCTTCGCGCTGGTTTGCATTTAGTGAATCTAGTACGTGAGATACATCCATAAATTAATTGTACTCAAATGTATCGCACTATTAAATTATTGCTGCCACAATTGATTTGGATGATAAAATACGTCCTTTTCAAAATTTTGGGATAATTAAACATAATCAAAAAGGATTCTACATTGCTTGATAATGAAGACAATCTTAAAAATATTATAGATTTTGTGCTAACTGGTTCAAAAAAAATGGGGGCTACTGCGGCAGAGGCTGATATAGGCGCGGGGATTGGACTGTCTGCTAATGTGCGGAAGAGCCAAATTGATAAACTCGAATATACGCGTGAAAAAGGTTTAAGCGTAACATTATATATTGATGGGAAAAAAGGTAGCGCGAGTACCTCGGATTTCAGTGATACTGCATTAAAAAATACTCTGGAAGCAGCTATTAATATTGCTAAGCACTCAAGTCATGACCAACACGCGGGTTTAGTAGACAAACAATTTATGGCAAAAGACATCCCCGATCTAGATTTATATCATCCGTCTTTAATATCTGCAGAGGAAGCTATTGAACTTGCTGTTGAATGTGAAAAATCAGCTTTTAAACATGATAAGCGTATTTCGAATTCAGATGGCTCAATTGTTAGCACTTATTCTGGGATAAATCTATATGGTAATTCTAATGATTTTATAAATGGATGGCGTTGGTCAAATCACATGATTGATTGCACAGTTATCGCAGAGGATAAAAGTGGCATGCAACGCGATGGTTGGTATACAAAATCTTGTGATTTTAACGAGCTAGAATCAATTAAACATATCAGCAAAGAAGCAGCAAGAAGAACCGTGAGCAGGTTGGGTGCGCGAAAACTTGGATCATCTGAAGTACCTGTTATTTTTGAGGCACCAGTTGCCTCTGGTTTATTTTCTGCTTTTATTACTGCTATATCTGGCTCAAGTTTATATCGACGCGCTAGTTTTTTACTCGATAAGAAAGGTGAAGAAGTTTTTGCAAAGCACGTAAATATATCCGAAAACCCTCACTTAAAAAAAGCGCTTGGAAGTGCTCCGTTTGATAATGACGGTGTCGCAACAAAAGAACGTCGCCTTATAGAAGATGGCGTACTTAAAGATTATGTGCTCAGTGGTTATTCTGCTCGTAAGCTAGGACTTGAAACAACTGGTAATGCTGGTGGAGTACATAATCTTACTATCGATGCTGGAGAAAATAATCTCAGCGAAATGATTAAGAATATGAATAATGGGTTATTAATAACCGATATGATTGGTTTTGGTATCAATCAAATTACTGGTGACTATTCAAGAGGTGCATCTGGTTTTTGGATTGAAAATGGTGAAATTGCTTTTCCTGTTGAAGAAATAACAGTTGCTGGGAATTTAATAGATATGTATAAAAATATAATTTGTATTGGAAATGATGTAGATAAACGTGGCAATATTCTAACGGGGTCAGTCATGATTGATAAAATGGTGATTGCTGGTAAATAAATAAATGTAAATAATATATGTCTGAAAAATTTTTTATTTCTTCTGATCGCGAAATTGCGATTGGTACAATTTAGAATAATGATTATTGTTTGCTAATAGTTCTTGATGTTTACCCTGCTCAACAATACTCCCATTGTGAAGAACAATAATACGGTCCGCATTCTCAATAGTTGAAAGTCGATGAGCAATAATAAGGCAAGTACGCCCTTTTCTAACATTTTCAAGTGCTGTTTGAATATGACGTTCAGAGTGTGAGTCAAGCGAGGAAGTGGCCTCATCAAGAATGAGTAATCTAGCATCCTTCAAAAGCGCTCTAGCAATAGCCAATCGTTGCCGTTGGCCGCCTGAGAGACGAGTACCATCTTCACCAATAACTGTATCCATGCCTTTTGGCATTTTGTTTATAAACTCCGTTGCACATGCGGCTTCGGCTGCTGCGGAAACAAGGGTATCAGAGGCTTCCTCTAGTTCTCCATAAGCAATATTATTTCTAATCGTATCATTAAATAGCACAACATCTTGACTTACATATGCAATATTCTTACGTAAGGAACTTAGAGTTAGCATAGATATATCAGTATCATCATAAAATATTTTACCATTTTTAGGTTCATAAAATCTTGGTAATAAATTAGCTAATGTTGTCTTACCGCTGCCAGATTCACCAACTAATGCTATTGTCTCACCAGGTTCTATATTTAATGAAACTGAAACTAATGAATCTTCATCTGAACCAATATAGCGATAAGATACATCATGAAAATTTATTTTACCTTTAGGATTTAATAATTCTTTATTTCCATTTTGCGATTCAATTTTCATATCAAGTAATGAAAATACACTTTCGCATGCTGCTAAACCTTTTTGTATATGTTCATTTATAGCTGCAAGCCTTTTTAGTGGACCCAGTAACATTGCAATTGCAGCAAAAAAGGACACAAAGTTACCAACTGTTAAATTACCCAATGTTGCAAGCTGTATACCAACATAAATAATCACAGCTAGGATAACTGCTGTAACCATTTGAACTGCCGGACTGCTGGCGGTTGCTGCCATTGCAAATTTCATTGTGAAATAACGATGTGCGTTCACAGTTTCAAAAAAACGTTTTTTTTCTGCTTCCTGACCTCCGTAAAGCTTTACTACTTTCTGAGCATCAAAACACTCACTTAAAACATGATGGATGTCCCCCATTGTGCGCTGTACATGTGAACTCATTTTTCTTAATCTTTTACGAATTATTGAAATAATAATTCCGATTAAAGGGGCTCCAGCTAAACAAATTAAAGCCAACGTCCAGTTGATGTAGAACATCCACCCTAATAATCCGATTACGGATAATGAGTCACGAACTATCGTTGAGATAGCATTAGTAGATGCTTCTTTAATTTGTGTCACATCATATGTAAAGCGCGACATTAGACTTCCTGAACGATTATTATCAAAAAAAACAGTTGGATAATTTACTAATCGTTGAAACATGGCTTGTCGTAAATCCATGATCACTCTGTTTGCAACCCAATGCAATGAAACACCACTGATATATGAAGCCAAACCACGCACTGCGAATAAAACAATAAATAGTATTGGAATAATCGTAATTATATCTGGGTCTTTCTCGATAAATGCTCCGTCGAGCATAGGCTGCATCAATGCAGGTATTGCTGGGTCTGTTGCAGCCAAAACTATCATGCTAATTATGGACAACAAAAAACGTTTCCAATAAGGAAGCACGTGACTTAACAGTCGTTTATATAAAATAATATCTTTGCTGATCACCTTAATAAAACTTTTTCCCTATAAAATCATGATTTTACCTTATGGTTTTGAGGTAACATATGGCTTATAATGCACGTGGTCATCGAATTGTGCAATCTATACATAGAAACTGTCACAATAGTAATATTTTAATAAAACTGACCAAAAATGGATTAATAACTATGTCTGAAAAACACCCTATAATTGCAGTAACAGGCTCATCTGGGGCCGGCACGAGTATTGCAAAAAGTGCTTTTATGTACATTTTTCGAAAACATAGTATTAAGCCGGCGATTATCGAAGGAGATTGTTTTCATCGTTATAACCGGGATGAGATGGATAAGTTGAGTATTGAGGCGGAAAGGCAAGGCAAAAACCTAACGCATTTCGGACCTGAGGGAAATTTATTCAAAGAATTAGAGAACGTTTTTAGAGAATACGGCCTAAATGGAACTGGGAAAAAACGCTTTTATATACATGACGAGAGTGAGGCATCAGAACATGATAGTGCTCCGGGGACTCTTACTGAATGGGAGCCTCTCGAAGAGAATACAGATTTACTTTTATATGAAGGTCTACATGGTGGATTGATAACTGAAGAAATAGATATCGCCAAACATGTCGACTTGCTTATAGGTGTAACCCCAATTATAAATCTAGAATGGATGCAAAAAATACATAGGGACAGAGCAATACGAGGATACACAACAGAGAATGCAACTAAACTTATACTAAGTCGTATGCATGATTATGTGCATTACATAACACCACAATTTTCTTTAACAGATATTAATTTTCAAAGAGTGCCGACTATAGATACATCTAACCCCTTTGCTACTCACTATATACCGACTAATGATGAAAGTTTTAGTGTATTACATATTCGTAACCTAGATAAGATACAAGTTGATTTCCGTCATTTATTAGAAATGCTAGAGGGATCCATCATGTCGAGTCCTGATACAATTGTTGTCCCAGCAGGAAAAAAAGTATTTGCAATGCAACTAATTCTAACACCGGTAATACAAAAACTAATTGATAAAAAAAATGAGAAACTAAAAACGTGAGAACTATTATTGTATTAAACCCAAAAGGTGGTTGTGGAAAAAGTACGATTGCTACTAATGTAGCGGCTTATTTTTCAATGAAAGGAAAGAAAGTAACCTTAGCTGATTGTGATCCTCAAGGTTCAAGCCATGACTGGTTATCAATAAGGGCTGATAAATATAGTGCTATCAATGGAATAGTTGTTGAAAATGACCGTTTAAAGGTTCCAAGAAATACAGAAGTTTTAATTATAGATACACCTGCCGCTCTTGAAGACAAAAGACTGCGTAAGTATCTTAGAAAAGCTCAAAGTCTTATAATGCCAGTTGTTGCATCACCCATAGATATACGAGCAGCAGAGCGGTTCCTTGATGAACTATTCTCATTTAAAGGTTCAATAAATAATAAAATAAAGATCGCGACTATCGCTAATCGTGTTCGAGAAGATACTTTGATTGCAGCAAAGTTAGAACATTATTTATATAATATAAAGTTGCCAAATGGAAAGAAACTACCTTTCATGACAATGTTAAGATCGAGTCAAAATTATATTAATGCCTCCGAGCGTGGTTTAAGTATTTTTGAACTGCCTCCATCCAAAACTTACTACGACCGTGAACAGTGGGCACCTCTCTTGCGATGGCTCAATAGTAAACGCAGTATTCCTGGATAAATTTTTTAGATGAATTATGTTGTTCGACTTACAGATCAAAATATTTCTTTTGAAGCAAATGAGAAAGAAAGTATTCTGGAAGCTGCATTAAGACAAGGACTCAATTTACCATATGGTTGTCGTAACGGTGAATGTGGGTCATGCATTGCGACGATCAAGTCAGGAAGCTACTCCTATAAAGCTGCCTCAGAATATACCTCGCAGAATAAACTTGAAAATAATCATATATTATTATGTCAGGCTAGAGCTTCTAGTGATATTGAGATTGAAGCTAGAATAGTTGACACTCAAACTAAGATTGCTATCAAACAATTTCCTGCTCGAGTAAAAATATCTGAAAAGCTTAATGACTCTGTTATGCGAATAATCCTCGAATTGCCAAAAACCGAATCTCTTGAGTTCTCTCCTGGTCAATATATTGATTTGATTTTACCTGGGGGGAAACGCCGTTCATTTTCACTTGCTAACCCACCACATGAAGATCAAATTATAGAGCTTCATGTTCGGTATTATGATGGTGGATTATTTTCTGAATACGCTTTTAAAGTATTAAAAGATAATTCATTGATGAAAATTGAAGGTCCGTTAGGCCAGTTCACATTACAAAAATCAGAACGTCCAATTATCATGGTAGCTGGTGGAACAGGTTTTGCTCCTATAAAAAGTATTGTTGAGTATATGCTTGAAATAAATGACCCAAGAACCTTACATATTTATTGGGGCGCTCGTGTTGAAACTGATCTTTATCTTAATAAAATGGTGAATGAATGGGTTAATAAATATCCTCATATATCCTATTCCCCCGTATTATCTGATGTTGATGCGCAATCAAATTGGTCCGGAAAAACTGGGTATGTCCACGAGGCTGTTTTAGAGGATTACTCTGATTTATCAGACCATGATGTTTATGCTTGTGGGCCACCGCCTATGATTGACGCTGTCATACAAACGTTCCCCGAACATCATCTTCGAGAAGAAAATTTATTTTCTGATTCTTTTGAGATAGCGAAAAATTAAAATAATAATATCTATTTTTAGATACTTAATTTTTTATTTATTTTAGTTTTTTTAAAAAAATTCCTCTTTCATAATAAATCGAGGCTTGTTTATAATCACCTTGAGATTGATACAACTTCGCAAACTCAAAAAAAACATCTGCATTTTCCTCAATATCACTAGATTTTTGCAAATACTCTTTCGCCTTAGTCCACAAACTATTACGAATAGATATTCTACCTAGAGTTAAAAATAAGATTGGATCACTTTTATAATTATTTAACCATGATTCTGCGGTTTCAAGTTGACCATCTGCATCTGTTGAAATAACAAGCCCATATAAATTTATCAATCTTCTATCCCAATTGTGTTTTATCTCTTGCTTAAGCAAAACTTCACAATCTGATGTATCTTTGAACCTAATGCGCTCAGTAATATATACTACGATTAAGCTTGTTTGTTTCTTCAATTTCCGTGGGAGATCTTCCCACAGTTTATTTAATAAATTTCTATCTCCTACGCTTCCTGCCTCATTTAATAGTCCTTTATAAGCGGTGATTTTTTTATCTTCAATTACATCATGAGAGAAATACTTATTTTTTCCAATCGTGCTCAATAATTCTAATAATTCTTGCCAATTATTAACTAATATATAGGCCTCCATAAGTAATTCTTTAACGCGATTTTGTTCTGGCCATTTTTCTAACAAGCTATTCAGCACTCCAATTGCCTGCACAGCTTGGTTTTCTTTTAAATGTAGCTCTGCCTGGATTAACCCGGTAATAAGTAATGCATCTGGATTATCAATTCGTGCCAGTTTTAAATATTCGTTTTGCTTATCGAGTAACCCGCTTTCGTATGCTGCTCTTGCTGCCTGAGCATAAATAATATATGGGTCATGGCTTATAGCTGCCGCTTTATGAAAGCTTTTCTCTGCGTCTACCCAGTTGCCCTCAACCATATTGACTAAGCCATTACTAATATGCACTTCGATTAGTGATTGATTCTTTGCTAATTTCCATGCTCTTAAATCTGCTGGTAATCTCCATGTTCTTATGAAGCTTCTTATAAGAATATATACCGCAATAAAAACTAGAGTTAGAGTAGAGGAGAATACGATAAGATTTGTTTCGATTTTCCAGCCAGAAATAGCTAGCTGAACATAGCCAGTATCCTCCACAATGAGAGAACCTATTGCAACCGCAATAAATAGTACTAATAAAGTTAGCAACAAATATTTCATTTATGATTTTTTATCACTTAATTGGCTTTGAATACGTATTAAGGCGCGAACAGATTCAAGAGATGAAGTTATATCGATACCTGGTATATGTAACTCTAACCCAGATATTCTTGATAACTTCTCAAGAATATCAATAAGTTCTGGATCTGTTAAGTCATAATGACTGCTTAAAGTATTCTTTATATTATAAATAGATTCATCTAAATCTTTCTTGGAACGATTTAATAACGATAGTTTTGCATTTAGAATCTCATATTTAATAATTGAATTTATATTATTAGGAGAAAATACTCTTCCATTTAAATTTTTATCATACGTTATTAAAACTAAATTTTTAAGCTCAGCTAAAACGTAGTCTAGAAATTTTTTTTCTTCTATTCTTTTCTCATTATCTTCACTAGTAACGTTATTATTTTCTTTAATAATTACTTTTTTTAGTGAAAAACTTTCAATGCGATTTGATAAATTGGATAGTAATATGAGTATTTCTGTTGAATCAGCAATATTATATGATTTTATAATATTAATTTGTTTCATAAGTTCTTGCTGAATAATTTTTGCTTTCTCTATATCAATACCATCTAACCTAGACTTTGCTATCTCTATTATCGATAATATTTTTTGATAGTCTCCACCTAATAACAAATTATGGTTCGCGATAGTCAGTAAATGCTCTATTTCTAATAATGCATAATCAACATTAATAGTAAATTGTTCTTTAATTGGTTGAGAAACTAAATCAGAGAGTACATCATTTTCTGACTTGTACTCATCGAGCTTTTTTTTCATATTTAGAAGATTTTTATTATTCTTATTTATAGAACTATCGATATTAGCGACTGTATTCTCTATCTGTATTATTTTTTGCTCCATATATTTTTTATTATTTTTATCTTTCTTTTCCAAAAAGAAGAATGAAATAGAAAATATTACAATTAATATAAAAAATAATGATATTATTTTATAAGATGATTTATTTTTTGGACTGACTTGCTTTGTTTTATTTTTTTCTTTTGTTTCACTCATACTCTTAATCTCCAACAAGTTTAAGTAAACATTGGAAAATACCATCGTCACTTTTTTCTTTGACTATACTTATTTTTGATATAAAACCTATATTTCTTGCATATTCCGCAATCCTATCCGACATTACTATAAGAGGAGTAGATAATAATTGCTTTTTGTCGTCTTTTAATATGTTTGTTAAATTGTCTAAAATATCATTGCTTGTGACTATTGCAGCATCGGGCTTCCTCTTATACCAAAGCTTATCTAATTGATTTTTATTGTATTTTGTTAGACATCTTTTATAAATCTCAATACACTCAACGTCAGCACCTCTTTCTTTTAAGCCTTTTACTAATAGTTCCCGTCCACCTACGCCGCGTATAATAAAAATTTTTTTACTTTTTATTTTCTCACTTTGCATATCTGATAAATTTAGCACTCCTTCACTATCAGATTGCTCCGAATAAATAATATTTTTAAAATTCGATTTTTCTAACTCGCCCATAGTACCGGAACCTACGCCAATAATTTTAATATTTTTGAACATATTAATATCTGTAATAAAACGATCAACCGCAACTCTTACTGCATTACGACTTATAAATATTAAAATATCACTATCTTTTATATTATTAAAATTCGCAATTAACTCTTTAGTTTTATCCAATGGCTGAATATCTATGGTGGGGAATTTCACGCTTATGCCATCATTGTCCAAAATCAATCGTGACAAATAATCAGCTTGTTCAATTGGCCTAGTTATTAATATATATTTTTTATTAAGTGTCATAACTATAATATCAATTTATGAAATTTTTCAAAATAACATCTGCTCCGCGTTTAATTAATGACTCAGCTAATGAAGAACCAATTTTTTCTGCGTCTTCAAAATTTCCTGTTTGTGATGATCTAATAACCTGACTTCCATCCAATTTTGCAACTAATCCATCCAATGTTATCTGATTAGATTCGATAGTTGCATGTGCAGCAATCGGTAATTGGCAGCCACCATTTAAACGCCGGCTGAATTCTCGCTCCGTTAATACGCAAAGGGTTGTATTTTTATCGCCTAGGGGGGTAATTAAATTTTTTGTTTTTATATCATCAGAGCGACACTCTATGCCAATTGCGCCTTGGCCTATAGCAGGCAGAATATCTGAATAAGGCACTAGTTCAGTTATACGTTTTTTTAAACCTAACCGAATAATTCCTGCAGCTGCTAGTATTATCGCATCATACTCTCCATCATCTAATTTGCGTATTCTTGTCTCAACATTTCCTCGTAAATCTTTAAGTTGAATATTTGAATCGATCTTTCTTAATTGTGACTGTCTGCGTAAACTCGAGGTTCCAATAATACTATTACTAGAGATTTTCTTAATTGTATTAAATTTATTTGATACCAGTACATCACGGCTATCTTCTCGCCTCATAATAGCTGCAATTTCAAGACCCTCTGGTAAATCTATAACAACATCTTTCATTGAGTGCACAGCTATATCCGCATCTTTAGATAATAATGCCTCTTCAAGTTCTTTGATAAAAAGACCCTTGCCACCAATATTAAATAAAGGAGAATCGAGAAAACGATCTCCTTCTGTTTTTATGTACAATAATTCAATTTCTATATCAGAGTGATTTTCTTTCAATTGCTCTTTGACATATTCGGCCTGCCATTTTGCAAGCATGCTATTTCGAGTAGCTATTTTTATTTTTTTCATGCTATATATAGTTTATTTAAACCATGTTATTAAATGAAATACAGTTTTATAATGATACACTTTGGGAATTATTGAGAAAGCTGTTTATAGTCATATGGAATAACTGGAGTAAGGATATCTTATGGAATTGGGAATTATCATGGACCCGATTAGCGAAATCGAGATAAAGAAAGATAGTTCTTTCGCAATGTTGCTAGCTGCTCAAAAACGTGGCTGGAACATACATTATATGGAGCTTGATGATCTATATATGGATAACGAAAAACCACGAGCACGAATGCAATCGCTGACAGTCGAGGATAATTCCAAAGAATGGCATAATCTTACAAATACGCATGTAGATGATCTATCTGTACTTGATATAATCTTAATGAGAAAAGACCCGCCATTTAATCTCGAGTACATCTATTCAACTTACATACTTGAACACGCTCATCGACTAGGAACATGTGTTGTAAATAATCCTGCATCGCTAAGAACTGTTAACGAAAAATTCTATATTACGTATTTCCCAGAGTGCATCGCGCCAACTTTAATAAGCAGAGATATAAAGCTATTAACAAAGTTCGTACAAGAACAAGGCGATATTATCGTTAAACCTTTAGATGGTATGGGAGGAATAGGTATTCATCGTATAAACAAACAAGACGATAATATTGAAAGCATATTAAAATCTATGAGAAAAAATGGCAGTGAGTATGTAATGGGTCAAAAATTTCTGCCAGATATTGTTGCAGGGGATAAGCGTGTTTTGTTAATTGATGGCAAACCTATTCCTTATGCATTAGCAAGAGTACCGTCTACTAATAATTCAAAGGGTAACCTCGCTCAAGGGGCGATTGGTAAAGGAATTGAGTTAACTAAGCGTGATAAATGGATATGTGAAAAAGTTGGCCCCAAATTAAGAGAGATGGGTTTAATCTTTGTTGGTATAGATATAATAGGTGATTACCTAACAGAAATTAATGTGACTAGCCCAACATGCATACGGGAACTAGATAATATCTATGATCTAAAAATTGCAGAGCAACTCATGGATGCAATAGATAAAAAAAGAAAAGAGTATAGATGATGTATATCACGCAGCGTAACAAGCCGACTCCACATGATCGTCTAGGCTTAACTTTATCTATAGCCCTATTGGTTCATGCTCTTATTGTTTTTGGAGTAAGTTTTACCAAGGAAGATAGGCCAAGTATACGCTTTAACACAATGGATATTATTTTAATAAAACAAGAAACTAAAGCAGATAATGAAAGTGAGATGCTTGCACAAGCAAATCTTGAAGGTGGGGGTAAATTTGAAGAAGTTGATAAACCTGCAACATCGATTACACCAAGCTTTTCTGATGCAAATCAGCAAGTAATTGATAAACCAACACTAAAAGAAGAACTTCTCCAACCCCATGATATAGAGATGAGTAAAACCGAGATTCCAGAAATACTCGATGTAAATGAACAAAGTATGCAAGTAATCGCAAAACAAGAAGAGAAAAATGAAGTCGCTGATATTATTTCCGAGAAACAGGAACTTGATTTTGTATATGAAAAATTTGACGAACCTAATATAGAAAAAAAAATAAAAAAAAGAGTAACGACACCTCCAACTATACCCTCAGCCGACGAACTACTGACTAATAGTTTTGAAATAGCATCTTCGGATAATGAGGTGAGGCGTGAAATGATAGAAAAAACGGAGAGACTACGGCGTAAATACATTTCTGCAAACACTAAACAATACGAATACGCGTCATACATGGATTCATGGCGAAGAAAAGTTGAGAGAGTTGGTAACCTTAACTATCCTGAAGAAGCTAGAAAACTTAATCTATCAGGTAGCTTACAACTAGAAGTTGCGCTAAATAGGGATGGGACAATTAATGAAATTACCTTGAGAAAATCTTCTGGAAAAAAAGTTTTGGATGATGCAGCAATAAAAATCGTTGAATTAGCTGCACCCTATGCAGCTTTTCCTGAAAATATTGAAAACAAAGTTGATATTTTGCATATACTGCGTACTTGGCAATTTATAAATAATAGAAGTTTTAAATAATTTTTAATTAAAAAATATGATTACGCAAACACGTGAATAACAAAACATTACTTTGTTTTGATTATGGCGAAAAAAGAATAGGTGTGGCTGTTGGGCAAACCGTCACGCGTACTGCAACCGCATTAGAAACAATAAATGTGGTTGATAAGAAGCCGGACTGGAAAGCGATTAGTCAAATCATCTATGAATGGAACCCAGATCAATTTGTTGTTGGACACCCTCTTACTTTAGAAGGGAATCGACAAAAAATGACTGATTTAGCTGAAAAATTTAGCAGACAGCTACATCATCGTTATAATATTTCGGTTGATCTAGTAAGTGAACAGCTTTCCTCGTATGAGGCAAGACGAGAATTAAAATCAACTCGTAAACTTGATCCAACGTCGGCTAGACTTATTCTTGAAACATGGTTTAGCGAAAATACTAATAACAAATGTCGACAAAATGATGGTAATAAGCAAAACTAACAATATATGAATAAAGAAATTAACATAGAATCTTTGATAGATAATATGGCAAATGAGATTCGTACTCATTGTGAGGATCTCAAATATAAAAAACCACTAATGATTGGTATACAGCGCGGTGGCGTATGGGTAGCTACACGATTGCACCATAAACTGGGATATAAAGATCCTTTGGGCGAACTAAACATAGCATTTTATCGTGACGATTTTAGTAAAATTGGTGTGCACCCAGAAGTAAAGCCGAGTAAATTATCAACAAATATAGATGATAGGGATGTGATTTTAGTTGACGATGTCCTACATACAGGTCGCACGATTCGAGCTGCTATGAATGAAATTTTCGATTTTGGGCGCCCAGCCAGCATAAGTTTAGTAATACTAATAGAGCGTAGTGGTAGAGAATTACCAATTCAGGCGGATGTAATTGGAAAAACCATTACACTTAAACAGGGAGAACATGCTAAACTCTCTGGTCCAGAGCCCATGGCACTGGAAATTAAGAAAACTGGATGACTGGAAACAATATTCAACTCGACAAAAGTGGCAATCTAAAGCATTTTCTTTCTATTGAAGGACTGGATCAACCGTTACTTCAAACAATCCTTGATCATGCGGAATCATTCGCAACAGTCGGGGAAAGACCCGTAAAAAAAGTACCTCTCCTGCGCGGCAAAACTATTGCAAATTTATTTTTTGAACCCAGCACAAGAACACGCACTACCTTTGAACTCGCAGCCAAGAGATTATCAGCTGATATACTTAATCTAAATATTTCAACAATGGCAACGAGTAAAGGTGAGATATTAAGCGACACACTTCATACGTTAGAGGCAATGCATTGTGATATGTTTGTTGTTAGACATGCAAATAGTGGTGCAGCGCATTATATTGCATCACAAGTTGCCCAGCATATTAGCGTAATAAATGCTGGCGATGGAAGACATGAGCATCCCACTCAAGCGATGCTTGATATGTTCACTATTCGACAACATAAAAAAGATTTTAAAAAATTAAGCGTTGCAATTGTAGGCGATGTTTTACATTCTCGTGTTGCTCGTTCTAATATACATGCTTTAAATGTACTTGGAGCTAATCAAGTTAGAATAATCGGGCCACATACTTTAATACCAAAAGATATCGAAAAATTAGGTGTCCATGTATATCACGAAATGGACAAAGGTTTGGAAAATGTAGACGTAGTTATTATGTTAAGACTACAGCGTGAGCGAATGAAAGGTGCTCTTCTCCCTACCGAAAATGAATATTTTCAGAGATATGGGCTAACCAATGAAAGACTTGAAAATGCAAAATCAGATGTGATTGTAATGCACCCAGGACCCATAAACAGAGGAGTTGAAATTGATTCTGATGTTGCCGATGGGAAACATTCAGTAATTTTGCAACAAGTTAGCCATGGAATTGCGATACGAATGGCGATTATGTCAATGGTGATGGGCGGAACAAGTGAAAGCGGGGGGATTAAAAACTAATGCGTATTTGCATTAAAAATGGAACTGTATTCAGTCCCTCTAATAATATTAATGATAAGAGAGATGTTTATATTGATAAAGGAAAAATCATATCACTTAAAAAGAAACCGAATGGTTTTAAATCGGATCTGGATATAAACGCAAAAGATAAAATAATTTTACCTGGATTAGTTGATATTTGCGGTAGGCTTGGCGAAATTGGTTCAGAAAAAAACATAGCTATCAAAAATGAACTTAAAGCTGCAAACCGTAGTGGTATAACATCAATTTGTGTCCCACCTGATATACAACCAACTATTGATACGCCGGCCATTGTGGAATTTATAAATCGGCGTGCTAGTGAATCTAACCGCGCAAATATTTTTCCACTTGGCGCTTTAACACAAGAACTAAATGGAAAAGAACTGACAGAGATGTTTTTATTAAAAGCTGCAGGCTGCATCGGCGTAAGTAATGGTGATGTTGCTATTGAAAATACAGAAGTATTAAGACGCGCATTTGAATACGCTAAGAGTTGTGACTTGACTGTATTTATTTTTGCTGAAGACTCAAAAATAAAGAATAATGGTGTCGCTCATGAGGGTGCGATTAGCACAAGACTCGGGTTGCCCGCCATACCTGAAACCGCAGAAACAATAGCTATTAGCAGGGCTTTATTACTAATTGAACAGACGGATGTCCGAGCTCATTTTTGTCGGTTATCCTCGGGTCGGGGTGTAGAATTAATAAGAGAAGCCAAAAAAAATGGCTTGAAAGTAACTGCTGATGTGTCAATTTGTAACTTACATTTAACAGATATAGACATTGCTGATTATAATAGTAATTGTCATTTACAACCCCCTCTTAGAGACGACAGTGACCGCAAAAGATTAATTGAAGGTCTTATTGATGATACGATTTCTGCAGTTTGCTCAAATCATCAGCCCCATGACGAAAATGCTAAATCTGCACCATTTAGCTTAACTCAAGCAGGTGCCTCAACAGTCGAACATTTACTTCCTTTAATTCTTCATGTCAGCATGCATGGTGCTGGCTTTACATTTGAGGAAGCTATTTTATCGGTAACTTCAAAACCAGCAAAAATACTTGGAATTAAAAAAGGAATGCTTGAAGAAAATAGTGATGCAGATCTTTGTATTTTTGATCCAAATAAAAATATAGATATCGATAAAAATAATTTATTGAGTGCTGGGAAAAATACACCATTTAATGGATGGAATTTAACTGGAAGTGTCACCCACACGATTCTTGATGGTAAATTAATTTTTAATTCGGACTAGTTAATGACACACCCAAAAACTCGTAACACACTATATGTAGAGCAGGCTCAACTTATTTCGCAAGATATTTATGAAGATAATCAGTTTCATATGGTATTAAAAGCACCAGAAACATCAAAGAATGCAAAACCGGGGCACTTTGTTCACATGCAATGTGACCCGACCATTTATATGCGTCGACCGATGTCAATTATGCGTTGTAATCCTTCAAAAGAATCAATTGAAATACTTTATAAAATTGAGGGTGAGGGCACACAGGCATTATCTAAAAGAAAAAAAGGTGATGAAATAGATATTATTGGTCCAATTGGTTGCTCATTTAAAATGAAGTCTTACAAAAAAAGGCCTTTGCTCATTGGTGGTGGTGTTGGGATCCCTCCTATGATTTTTCTAGCTGAACATATAAAAAATACTACAAATGATTTACTCCCAATTGTAATCATGGGTTCTGAAGTTCGTTTTCCATTTAAAACTAAGCCGTCAAAAATAATATTAAAGGAAATGCCTGCCGATGTTATTGCATCAATGCCGTTGCTAGATGATTGGAATATCCCATCTCGTCTCACAAGTTTGAATGATTTCGCAGGCTGCTACCGCGGTTATGTAACCGAACTAGCTGAGGTATGGCTAAAGAAACTTGATAATGACCAACGAAAAGAAGTTGAAATATTTTCGTGCGGACCCACGCCTATGCTTAAAGCTGTAAGTACTTTAGCAAAAAAATATAACTTACCTTGCCAAGTTTCTTTAGAAGAATATATGGCTTGTGCAGTAGGAGGGTGTGCTGGATGTACGGTATTGATTAGAACCAATAACGGAGATGAAATGAAACGAGTTTGTGTCGACGGACCTGTGTTTGAATCAGAAAGCGTTGTGCAGTTCCATAGCTGAGCGTTGTATATAAAAAAATATACTAACTAAAATATATATTTAACCAAAATTTATTTTGGCTTCGAGATTTGTTCTCGAAGTCGCATTATTTAAAGCTTCATCTAATTCTATACGGCCTTCTTTATACAGATTATGAAGAGCAGTATCAAAAGTTTGCATTCCTTTTTTCCCGCTTTCCTCCATTGCGATTCTTATCTCTTCAATATCTCCTTTTAGTATCAAATCTTGAATATGAGGGGTCATAACCAATATCTCTAGAGCTGCACATCTTTTTCCGTCCTTTGCTCTAATCAATCTTTGAGAAATCACACCTTTTATATTAAGCGACATATCCATTAATAACTGTTTATGCATCTCTTGAGGAAACATATTAATAACCCTTTCAATAGCTTGACCCGCATTATTTGCATGTAAAGTTGATAATGCGAGATGCCCCGTGTTACTTAATTCAAGAGCTGCCTCCATCGTTTCTCTAGTTCTGATTTCCCCAACTAAAATAACGTCAGGTGCCTCGCGAAGAGATGCTTTTAGAGCATTTGCATACGACTTTGTATCCACACCAACTTCGCGCTGATTCACGATCGATTTATGATTTTGATGACTGAATTCAATTGGATCTTCAATTGTTAATATGTGATCTGATGAATTACGATTACGATGATCTATCATTGCGGCTAATGTCGTAGATTTACCAGAACCAGTTGCTCCAACCATTAAAACTAGACCGCGTTTCATCAAACTCATTTCTGATAAAATTTCAGGGAAACCTAGTTCCTTTATTGTTGGAATTTTGCTTTGAATACGGCGAAAGACCATGCTTACCTGACCGCGTTGATTAAAAACATTTACACGAAAGCGATCTGAATCCTTTAAGGCTATTGCGAAGTCACATTCCATAGTTTTGTTAAATATTTTTTCCTGTTCCTTATTCATTATACTTTGTGCAATTTTTTTTGTTATATCAGGTGATAATAGTTTTTTGCCGACAGAAATTATATTTCCATCTATTTTAATCTTAACAGGCGAGTTCGCAGTTAAAAAAAGATCTGATGCTTCTTTTTCAATCATTAGCTCAAGATGTGGTGTAAGATGATTCATAACTATATTATTTAACGTACTTTTCCTGCTTCCTCTTCTTCATCATCATGTAAACTTATATGCTCAAGACCCGCCTTAGAATCACTGCCTTTTGCTGCTTTTCCCTCAAGTTTAATTCGTAACCGCAATTCATTCATGGAATCAGCTGAACGAAGTGCATCTTCGTAGGTAATTTTATCGGCCTCATATAAATCAAATAATGCTTGGTCGAATGTCTTCATCCCGAGTTCATTAGATTTGGCCATGATAGCTTTAATTTCATGAACATCGCCTTTTAAAATTAAATCAGAAATTAGTGGCGAATTTAACAAAATTTCTATCGCAGCGACCCTGCCTTTACCATCGGTAGTTTTTAATAACCTTTGCGAGATGACTGATTTTAAATTTAATGATAAATCCATAAGTAACTGTGACTTTCTCTCTTCGGGGAAAAAATTGATTATTCGATCAAGAGCTTGGTTTGCACTATTAGCATGCAATGTTGCCATTGCTAAATGTCCCGTTTCAGCAAATGCAATTGCAAATTCCATAGTTTCACGGTCACGAATTTCGCCAAGTAAGATCACGTCTGGTGCTTGTCGTAATGTATTTTTTAGGGCTATCTCCCAATCATCCGTATCAACACCTACTTCACGTTGCATGATTATGCTTTTTTTATGTGGGTGAACATACTCAATTGGATCTTCAATAGTTATGATATGCCCATAACTATTATCATTTCTGTGATCAATCATTGCAGCTAAAGATGTAGATTTACCGGAGCCTGTCCCACCGACCATAATTACCAAACCATTTTTGGTCATGACAACATCTTTAAGTGTTTCAGGTAACTTTAATTTATCTATATTTGGAACATCGGTTTCGATAACACGCATTACTAGTCCACTATGGCCTTGCTGAACAAATGCATTAGCACGAAAGCGCCCGATGCCTTGCGGGGCAACGGCAAAATTACATTCCTTAGTTGCTTCAAATTCTTTCAATTGCTTGTCATTCATTAAAGACTGACATAATGCCTTTGCATTATCTGCTGTAAGTTTTGTTTTTGAAACTGGAGTTACTTTCCCGTGAATTTTCATTGCTGGCGGGAAACCGACTGTTATGAATAAATCTGAACCGTCCTTCTCGACTAACGCCTTAAGAAGGTCACGCATGAACTTGATTGCCTTATCTCTATCCATTATCGACGCTCCGAGTCATAAAATATTATACTGTAATTATATATTATCTTTGTTGGCAGCCTTTGAAGCCGCTTCTTCCTTAGTTACAACGTTGCTCTGTACCAATCGTTGTAAATCCTGATCCAATGTTTGCATACCAAATCCCTGACCAGTCTGGATTGCCGAATACATTTGAGCAATTTTATTTTCTCTTATTAAATTACGAATAGCTGGAGTTCCGATCATAATCTCATGAGCCGCAACACGTCCACCACCTTGTTTTTTTAATAATGTTTGAGAAATAACAGCTTTTAGTGATTCGGATAACATCGCCCTTACCATTTCTTTTTCATCAGCTGGGAAGACATCTACAACACGGTCGATTGTTTTTGCAGCAGAACTAGTATGTAGTGTTCCGAATACAAGATGGCCTGTTTCCGCTGCGGATAATGCCAATCGAATTGTTTCTAAGTCTCGCATTTCGCCAACAAGTATAACATCCGGGTCCTCACGCAATGCGGAACGAAGCGCTTCGTTAAATCCAAGTGTATCTCTATGAACTTCACGTTGATTAATTAAGCACTTCTTACTTTGATGCACAAATTCAATCGGGTCTTCAACGGTCAGAATATGTCCTTTTTCAGTATTATTTTTATGATCTACCATTGCCGCGAGTGTGGTTGACTTTCCTGAGCCGGTCGGTCCAGTTACTAAAACAACTCCTCTAGGATAATCTGAAATTTCTTTAAAAATCTTTGGGGCATTGAGTGTTTCTAGTGAGAGAATCTCGGAGGGTATTGTTCTAAAAACTGCTGCTGCACCGCGATTCTGATTAAATGCATTGACACGAAACCGAGCTACATTTGGAATTTCAAAAGAAAAATCACATTCAAGAAATTCTTCAAAGTCTTTCCTTTGCTTATCATTCATGATGTCATAGACCATGCTATAAACATCCTTATGCTCCATTTCGGGAGCCTTGATTCTCTGCATATCACCATCAATTCGCATCAATGGTGGCATGCCTGCTGATAAGTGAAGATCGGAACAACCTAACTCAACGCCTTTCGTTAAAAGATCGCCTATATCCATTACACTCTCTCCCTGAAAACCTTTTTATTTATTATCATTTTATCTGTTTTTATATACCATAGGTTACTGCAATACTGACCTAGTGTTAATAGCATCTGGTGTTAAAAAGGCCCCAATTTTATGGAAATTGATATCAATTTAACTAAAATACGTAACAAAATCGGAGCTGTAGAAAAACAGTTTGGACGAGAAAATAATTCTGTTTGTCTGATAGCTGTTTCAAAAACGAGGAAAATTAACGAAATAATCCAAGCTATAGATAATAATCAGCGTCATTTTGGCGAAAATTACTGCCAAGAAGCAGTAGAAAAGATAAAAACCATTAATCGACCCGACATAATATGGCACTTCATCGGCCCCATTCAATCAAATAAAACGAAACAAATTGCCCACAATTTTAATTGGGTGCACACCCTAGATAGACTTAAAATAGCTCAACGTTTAAACGAAATGCGCCCGGATCACCTGCCACCACTAAACATATGCGTTCAAGTTAATACTAGCAATGAAGTCACAAAATCAGGCCTTTCAATTGACAAACTAGAAAGTTTTATTGACAGTCTCAAAGAATTTAAGCGCCTAAAAGTGAGAGGGTTAATGTCTTTACCAGAAATAAAAAGAGATTTTGATGAACAAAGAGAATCCTTTAAGGAGCTGAACAAAGTATTTCTCAGACTTAACAAAAATAATGCTGAGATAGATGTGCTATCAATGGGCACCTCTAACGATATGGAGGCAGCCATTGCTGAAGGAGCAACTTTCGTCCGTATAGGCACAGCGATCTTTGGGCCTCGTATTCAATAAAAAGTGTTTGCTTAACATGTATAGCCTGATATTTTTTTCTCACACCGTTATACTTTCTTATGCTTTTTAACTTATTCAAAAAATTATGAAAAATCTTACAATTGCATTCATTGGTGGCGGTAACATCGCAGATAGTATAATCGGGGGACTCATTTCTAGTGGTGTTCCTACAACAAATATAATTGCTGCTGACCCTGATATAGAACGGCAGCAATCAATATCGGAAAGACATGGCATTGAAGTATTTGAAAAAAATCATGACGCAATAAAAAAAGCTGGTGTCATAGTATTTGCCGTTAAGCCTGAAAAAATGCCAGTAGCCATTAAAGAAATTTTTGAAAATACTATCGTCAAAAATAAAATAATCCTTTCAGTTGTTGCTGGAATAAAAATAAAATCTATAGAAGACTGGGTTAAAGAATCTTTTTCCATTATAAGAATTATGCCCAATACGCCAGCATTAGTCCGTTCGGGTGTTACTGCTTTGTATGCAAACAAAAATACTTCAGATAAAGAAAAAGCTATAGCTGAAAAAATTATGAGTTCCGTTGGTAAAACGGTATGGCTTGATAAAGAAGACCAGATGGATTCTGTAACTGCACTTTCCGGAAGTGGGCCTGCTTATTTTTTTTATTTTATGGAATTAATGGAAAATCATGCAATAGAAATGGGCTTAAAAAAAGAGGATGCTCATTTACTAACAATAGAAACGGCGCTTGGTGCTGCGAAAATGGCACTGCTATCAAATGCCGAGCTAAAAGAACTGCGATTACAAGTTACTTCACCTGCCGGGACAACTGAAAGAGCTATAAATACTTTCGTAAAGGGTAAGCTACATAAATTACTACGTGATGCTATGGATGCTGCAAAAAAACGTTCCGTAGAATTGTCAGAATCATTTAAGGATTAAGTATGAGTGGCAACTATATTAGCCAAGCAGCAATATTCTTAGTGCAGCTTTTTTTTGATATTTTTATTTTAGCTTTTTTATTGCGTTATCTATTAACTAAATTACGCATAAACTCATATAATCCGTTATCAGAAGTCATCATCAGAGTAACAAACCCCGTACTTAAACCACTAAGGAGAATGATACCCGGTTATTATGGGGTTGACTGGTCTTCTATTGTTGCATTGCTGCTCATACAATCCCTAGAAATAATTATTACACAATTGATTATAAGAGGAGATGTAATTGCAATTAACGCATTATTTATCCTAACTATGGCGAATTTATTAAAAATGATACTTTACATATACATGTTTACTATAATTATTCAGGTAATTATAAGTTGGATAAACCCTAGTGCATACAATCCCATAGTGACAATTATGTCCCAGTTAACCGATCCAATCTTAAGACCTGTAAGAAGGATAGCCAGTTTTGGCGGGGGTCTTGATTTTTCACCTCTGATTGTACTTGTTATCATACAACTCTTGATGATATTGATAATTTCGCCTTTAATGGAAATAGGCTTTAGGCTGTCATACTAATTAGGATAATTTATTTAAATTAATATGCAAAATTCATTACCTCAAAACAATATAGGCTTAGTAAAGCCAAGCAAAGTCCATTTCGATGATAAATTACTACTCGCTTCGGGAAGCTGTTTAAATGGCTTTGAACTTGTTTACGAAAGCTATGGAGAATTAAATGCTGATAGGTCAAATGCAATACTAATATGTCATGCACTAAGTGGGGACCATCATGTTGCTGGATATCACTCGTTAGAAGATAAGAAGCCTGGCTGGTGGGATAATGCAATAGGACCCAACAAAGTAATTGATACAAATAAATTTTTTGTTGTGTGCCCAAATAACATTGGCGGTTGTGGAGGCTCAACTGGCCCGCTGACTACTAATCCTGATACTAATGAAATTTATGGGCCTAATTTTCCTCTTGTTACCGTAAAGGATTGGGTTAAAACCCAAACAATGCTAGCAGATCATCTTGGTATCGATGTGTGGGCAGTAATTATCGGTGGCAGTTTGGGAGGGATGCAGTGCATGGAATGGGCAATTACGTATCCAAATCGACTAAAAAATACTTTTGTTATTGCTGCGGCACCAAAACTGTCAACTCAAAATATTGCTTTTAATGAAGTTGCAAGGCAAGTAATTCGATCAGACCGTAATTTTGATGAAGGTTACTATTATAAGAATAATAATAAACCTATCCACGGTTTAATGCAGGCGAGAATGCTCGGACATATTACATACCTTTCTGATGATGCTCTTGATGAAAAATTCGGCCGCCAACTACGCGATGGAGGAATAAAGTTTGGTTATGATGTTGAATTTCAAATTGAAAGTTATTTAAGATATCAAGGACGATCATTTGTCGATCGTTTTGATGCAAATAGTTATCTTTTAATTACTAAGGTACTAGACTACTTTGATCCTGCTGCTGAAACAAATGGTGACTTAGCGAAGGCTATGTCCCCTGCAACTGCTGAATTTTTAGTTATTTCATTCAGTAGTGACTGGCGTTTTTCGCCGGCACGTTCCGTAGAAATTGTTGGTGCATTATTAGAAAAAAATAAAAAAGTTAGTTACTTAGAAATTCAATCTAAAGAAGGGCATGACTCATTTCTAAAAGAAATCCCTATTTACCACCAAGCAATGAAGACTGCACTTGATCGTATTGATATGGAAATTATTGCTTAAATGAAACTGAGAACCGACCAATCGTTAATCGCCAAATGGATTAAAAAAAGTTCACGAGTCCTTGATCTTGGCTGTGGTACTGGCGCGCTTCTTGCAAATCTCCAAGAAAAACAAAATGTCTCTGGTTATGGTATTGAAATTGATGGAAGCAACATAATAAAGTGTATTGAAAGCGGAGTTAACGTGATACAAACTGACCTTGATGCAGGTCTTTCGCAGTTCGATAACAATACATTTGACTATGTTATTATGACACAAACACTGCAGGCGATTTATTACCCCGAAAAGCTGCTAACCGAAATGACCCGTGTAGGTAATGAAGCAATCGTCACCTTTCCAAATATGGCTCATTGGCGATGCCGTTTACAAATGGCCCTTGGAGGCCATATGCCAAAGTCAAAAACATTGCCATATGAGTGGTATAACACACCAAATATTCATCTATGCTCTTTAGATGACTTTGAAAATTTATGCGCCAAGAAAAATATTGAAATAATTGAAAGAGCAACAGTTGATCATGCTCATCAAATTAGTTTCGGCATGAATATATTTCCAAATTTACTAGGGGAAGTAGCAATCTACCGTTTTCGATCTAAATAGTAAAAAGATATTGTGATTTTAAATTCTCAAAAAACTATATATATCTAGGTTTAAGTTATTGTGAAGTCGTAGTCTATCGTCAAAGGTGCGTGGTCTGAAAAACGATCATCCTTGTAAATTGAGGCTGCTATTATTTTGTTTTTTAATTCAGGAGTAACAACTTGATAATCGAGGCGCCATCCCACATTATTTTGCCATGCTTGGCCTCTATTTGACCACCAGGTATATTGTTCTTCATTCTGATTAATAACTCTGAACGAATCGACCATCCCAACTTTTTCGAATAAATTATCCATCCACTCCCGTTCTTCTGGCAAAAAACCAGAATTTTTCTGATTGGAGCGCCAATTTTTAATATCAATTTTTTTGTGCGCTATATTCCAATCACCACAAATTATATATTGACGCTTATCTTTACGCATTTTCTTTAAAATCGGCATAAATCGATCTAAAAAATCAAATTTGATTGCTTGACGCTCATCACTAGAGGACCCAGATGGAAAATAAATAGATATAATACTTAATGGCCCGAAATTAGCTTGTAAAAAACGGCCCTCTTCATCGGCATTTTTCCACCCTAGTTTATCAATTACTTTATCTGGCTTTTTTCGCGCATATAGTGCAACACCACTATACCCCTTCTTAACTGCATCATTAAAATATGAATAATATCCTGTGGGTTTTGTTATTTCGTCAGATAATTGATCAATCTGTGCTTTTGTTTCTTGTAAACATATAAAATCTGCATTTTGCTTTTTTAACCAAACAAAAAAGTTTTTTCTATGCGCAGCACGAATTCCATTAACATTTACAGAAATTACTCTCATTGATGCTATCCCCTATTTATTTTGCACTGTATCATACACAATCACCTTAAATTTTTTTTCTAAATTAAGAGGCTTGAATGAAAGACTATCAAAAGAATTTTATAGAATTAGCAATTGAAAAAAAAGCATTATGTTTCGGAGAATACAAGCTCAAATCTGGTCGAATTAGTCCATATTTCTTTAATACTGGACTTTTTAACGATGGAGAAAGCTTAGCGAAACTTGGTAGTTTTTACGCTGAAGCAATTAAAAATTCTAAAATTGAATTTGATATGCTATATGGTCCTGCTTACAAAGGTATTCCCTTAGCATCGGCTGCGGCTATTTCCTCACATAAAATGTTTGAACACAATTATCAATTCTCTTTTAATCGTAAGGAGATAAAAGATCATGGTGAAGGCGGGATTATATTTGGAGCTGAAATTAAAAATAGAGTCCTGATTGTTGATGATGTAATTTCTGCAGGAACCTCGGTAAATGAATCTATAAAAATAATCCAATCTAAGGGAGCGATTGTTGCTGGAGTAGTGGTAGCTGTCAACAGACAAGAGAAGGGTAAAGGCGAATTTTCAGCAATTCAAGAAGCACAAAAAAACCATAATATTAAAATTACAAGTATTGTTAACTTAAATGATATTATTTCGTACATAAGCAAAAATAGTAACTTTGATAATTATATCAATGATATTATTGCTTATCGAAAAAAATATGGCGAAATTACTGAGTGACTTAAAAATAAAACTCATATTATAATGTGTAAAAAATAGAGTATTTTTTATGAATATAAAATTTTCAAATTTAGTATTATTTTCATTTTTGACTATACTGGCTTTTAGTAATAATTCTAATGCTAGGATTAAGTGCTGGACGAATAGTGAAGGCAACAAGGAATGCGGAGATAAAATTCCTCCCGAGTATACTCAACAAGGTTATAAGGAATTAGACAAACGGGGGCTTGTTAGAGACGAAAAAGAAAAAATCAAAACTGGCGCTGAACTAGAAGAAGCGAAAAAACAAGCCGCAGAAATAAGAAAAGAGAAAGAAAAGAAAAAAAATCAGCAGGCATATGACAAAATGTTGCTTGAGACTTATACAAGTGTAGATGAAATAAAAATAGCACGTGACGAAAGGATTAATGCCGTCCAATCAACAATAAAGTTAACAAGAAAACGTATTATAAAATTACAATATCAGCTTGATGATGAACTATTAAATAGTAATGATAATAATGAGTCTGATAAAATTAAGTCTCTTAAAGATCAAGTTTCTATCAACGAAGTTTTTATAAATAAGAAAATAGATGAACAGGAAGAAATTAAAAAATCATATACGGAATATATTGAGAGATTTAAAAAGCTTAAAGGTTATAAATAGTTATCTAAAAAAGCCTTTCTTCATCACTTCCCATTGTATATCCATATGTTCAGTTGGTTTTTTAATAAATGTGCTTCTAACAAAATAAGAGAGCTTGCCTTCTATATAAGATAATACTTGATTAGTAATAGCATCAATATTACTTATTGGTCTGGGTCCGTCGCTCAGATTAGCCTCGCGTAATATTTGTCGTATCTGTGTTTCAATACGTTCAAAAAAATGGGCGGTCCGTGCATGTAACTTTTTATTCTCCCCAAGTAAAACATCACCAATAAGTACTCGTGTCACGCCAGGATTTCTCTCTGAAAATGTTAAAATTAGATAAGTAATTTTCTGTATTTGTATTACTGAGTCCTTTTCTTGCTTTAGAATATTATTAATAGAACTAAATACAGATTGTTCTGCAAAATTAATTAAGGATTCAAACATTTGAGATTTGCTAGCAAAATGTCGATATAAGGCAGCTTCAGAAAAACCAATGGCACTAGCGAGACTAGAGGTTGTGATAGGTGAGCCAAGATTATTCTCTAGTTCATTAGCCAACACCATGAGTATCTGTTCACGTCTATCCAGCTTAGGTACGTGCGTCATAGCTAAACAATATTATTATCTTTTATTTTACGACTATGTATCAAAGTTCCCACACCCTCGTCAGTAAGTATTTCAAGAAGCACCGCATGCTTTACCCGACCATCAATAATATGCGATGTTGCAACTCCAGCATTAACAGCATTTAATGCGGAACGTATTTTTGGCAGCATACCGCCACTAATAATCCCTTTACTTATTAGCCCATCAACCTTGTCAATAGACACCCCTGTCAGAACTTTACCATTTTCATCAAGTAGACCTGCTGTATTTGTTAGCATAATGAGTTTTTCAGCACATAAAACTTCGGCTATTTTACCAGCTACAAGATCAGCATTAATGTTATATGATTGACCAAGCTCATCGATACCAATGGGGGCTACAATTGGTATGTAATCATCCTTTAACAAAGCATTAATAACCGACTTATCCACGCTATCTACATCACCAACATGGCCAATATCAATAATTTCAGGCGCGTTAAGCTCTGGACTATTTTTTTCAAGAATCAATTTTTTTGCATTAATTAATTTACCATCTTTACCGCTTAAACCTATAGCTTTCCCTCCAAAGTTATCGACAAGGTCTACTATTTCCTTATTGATCACACTACCAAGGACCATTTCTACAATATCCATAGTCTCTGTATCAGTAACACGCATTCCCTCAATAAATGTGCTTTTCTTCCCTAATTTTTCCAGTGTTGCACCAATCTGTGGCCCGCCACCATGTACAACTATTGGATTCATTCCGACTAATTTCATTAAGACTACATCACGCGCAAAACCGGACTTTAAAGATTCATCAGACATGGCATTCCCGCCATATTTTATAACGATTAATTTATTTCTAAATCTCTTTATATATGGTAGCGCCTCTGTTAAAACCTCGGCAATATAACTTGGTTTTTTATTTTCTTTAATCATATGAGTAAATCAAAAATATTTGTAATTTTTATTTAAAATTTAAAAGGGTGTATTTATCTTATTATCTATTTGCTTAATTATATTACGAAACTCGGTTTTTATTCTTTCAAGAGCTAATTCATTATCTCCTTCAAATCTAAAAATTATAAAAGGGGAGGTGTTCGACGGCCTTACTAGCCCCCAACCATCACTATACTCTGCCCTTATACCATCTATATCAATAATATCAGCATTTAAACAAGAAATATTTTTTGAAAACTTATTCATAAAATTAATATGCTGATCTTCTCTAAGAGACATTCTGAGCTCAGGAGTACTTATACCATATGGAAGTTCGCTAAATAATTTTGATGGCTTTTTTTTAGTTTTTGAAAAAATTTCGATGAATCTAGCAGCGGTATAAAGTGCATCATCAAAACCATACCAACGTTCTTTAAAAAATATATGCCCACTCATTTCACCTGCTAAAGGTGCGTTAACCTCGTGCATTTTTTGCTTTATGAATGAGTGCCCGGTCTTCCACATAATGGCTTTCCCACCCTTTGATTCTATATCTAGCTTAAGATAACGACTACACTTAACATCGAATATTATGTTGCTACCTTTATTTCTAGTCAAAATATCTCTAGCTAATAACATTAACTGTTGGTCAGGCCAAATGATGTTCCCGTTAGCATCAACAACTCCAAGCCTATCTCCATCGCCATCAAAAGCAAAACCAATATCCGCATTCTCTTTTTTTACTTTATCTATTAGAGCTTTCAAATTTTCCGGTTGGCTAGGATCTGGATGATGATTGGGGAAATTTCCATCAATCTCTGTGTAAATTGAAATGCTTTGACAATTCAATGCTTTAAAAAGCAGGGGAGCGATATAACCAGCAGAACCATTGCCGGTATCAATAATAATTTTGAGAGATGAGTTTTCTTGAGAAATTATATCCTTTGAAATACGTTCAATATAATCTAATGTAACATCAGCTTTTTTTAACGAGCCTTTTCCTTTTGAATATTTTTGAGATAAAACAAGGTTCTTAATTGCATCAATCTTTTCTCCAAATAAGGAATTTCCATCTATTACTGTTTTCAAACCATTATATTCGGGGGCATTATGACTACCTGTAATCATGACACAATTTTTTGTTTGTAAATGATGGCTTGCGAAATATGTAACTGGTGTTGGTACTACGCCGATATCGATAACATCCAACCCGGTACTCACTAGACCTTCGATTAAGACCGTACTCAGCTCAGGGCTAGATATTCTTCCATCACGTCCAACAACAATCTTTTTCTGACCATTATCATTAACCATTGTGCCAATAGCTTTTGCGATTTCATATACGATTTCTACGGTAAGCTCTTTTCCAAAGATTCCGCGAATGTCGTACGCTCTGAAAATCACAGGGTCGAAGTCTAAGGCTATATTCTCATCTCCCATATATCAAGACAGACCTGTATGTCCAAAACCACCCGAACTCCTTGATGTCTCTTTAAATGTATCAACAAATTCAAAATCAGGTTTTTCAACAGGTACAATTATCATTTGAGCAATTCTATCACCAGGATTTATTACGAATTTTGTTTCACTTCTATTCCAGCATGAAATAAATATTTCACCTTGATAATCGGAATCTATTAGACCCGTAAGATTTCCTAAAACGATTCCATCTCTATGACCAATACCAGAACGGGGCAGTAACATCGCCGCATATGATTTATCAGCAATGTATATTGCAAACCCTGCAGATATTAAAATTGTTTCATTAGAATTAATTTCTAAAGCTTCATCGATGCAAGCAGATAAATCTAGGCCAGCAGAGCCATCAGTTGCATAATGAGGCATAGGAAAATCATTACCTAATCTGCTATCAATGAGTTTTATTTGAATTTTTTTCATTATATCTAGAAGCAATTAATTTAATTAAATCTCTTGCTAATTTATTTTTCGAGTTTTGTGGAAACTTCATCTCGCCACTTTTCCAAAATACGCTTAATGCATTTTCTTCGGAGTCTATTCCAATAGTTCCTCCTACTTGATTTGCAGCAATCATATTTAGATTTTTTGAACGTAGTTTTTCTATTGCATTAAACTTCAAATCTTCTGTCTCAGCAGCGAAGCCGACTGTAAATGGCGCGTTATCCAAAGCTGCTACCTTTGCTAAAATATCAGGGGTTTTATGTAGCATTAGCTGATATGAATCATTTATTTTTTTTATTTTGTTTTTAGAAAAATTTTGTAGATAGTAATCAGCTACAGCTGCAACTGAAATGAAAATATCGGTAGTATTGATTTTTTCCATAACTGATGTGCACATTTCTTCTGCGGAAGTTACGTATATTATTTTTTCGACTCCAACAGCTTCGATATTAACGGGACCAGAAACGAGAGTGACATCAGCACCTGCCTCCACGGCTGCTGAAGCAATTGCATAACCCATCCGTCCCGAACTACGATTACTCAAGAATCGCACTGGATCAATTGCTTCGCGTGTCGGGCCCGCAGTAACTAACAATCTCGAGCCGGTTAAAATATCTGTTTGGAATATTTTAGCTAAAAATGTTGTAATTTCTTCTGGCTCGGTCATCCGGCCTGGGCCCTCATCACCACAGGCTTGCTCTCCCGAATCTGGGCCAATGACAGCAACTCCTCTCTCTTTTATTTTTTTTATATTTTCTTGTGTTGCATCATTTAACCACATCTGCTGATTCATCGCTGGTGCGATAGCAACAGGGCTGTCGGTCGCTAAGCATAGGGTACTTAATAAATCAGCTGCAAAGCCATTTGCATATCTAGCAATAAAATTTGCGCTAGCCGGCGCTATTATTATTAAATCTGCCCATTTAGCTAATTTTATATGCCCCATCGCGCTTTCTGCATCTAAATCTAACAACTCTGTATGAACTGGTTTTGATGATAATGCCTGAAAAGTAAGCGGGGTCACGAATTCACATGCATTTTTTGTCATTACAACGCGAACATCTGCTCCATTTTTCCTCAAAAGACGAACTAAAAAGGTCGATTTATAAGCAGAAATACCGCCCGTAACCCCCAATAAAATGCGCTTTTTATTTAATCTATGCATAACAAAACGATTTTACCTTAATTATTCATTGAAGTAGCGTGAGTTTTCTAGGTTCTACCCAAGATTATCGAGAACTTTCTGCCCCCCCGTAAATACTTGGATTCAGCATTCAATCGATGTACAATCCGCGCTCGTTTTATTTTCAATCAATAGAGAGTTAGAAATGTCACGAATTTGTCAGGTAACAGGCAAAAGGCCAATGGCTGGAAACAATGTTTCTCATGCGAATAACAAAACAAAACGTCGTTTTTTGCCCAATTTACAATCCAGACGCTTCTGGATTGAGAGTGAAAATCGCTGGGTTAGGCTGCTTGTTAGCAAAAAAGGTTTGCGTATTATTGACAAAAAAGGCATTGATGTGGTTCTATCTGAAATTCGCTCTCGAGATAAAATAGTCTGAGGTAATTGGTAATGCGCGATAAAATTAAACTTGTTTCATCTGCAAATACAGGACATTACTATACGACTACAAAAAATAAACGAACGATGCCCGATAAAATGGAAATCAAAAAGTTTGATCCAGTCGTTAGAAAACATGTCGTATATAAAGAATCCAAAATAAAATAGTGCTGTTGAGCGCTATTGTCACAGTTGCGCGATGAAAGAAAAGAAACTGCTTGTATCTGTTAATAATATTTCACGTTCTTATGGAAAAATCCCTGCAATAGAAAATATTACTTTCGATATTCATCGTGGAGAAGTTCTCGGTCTACTCGGACCAAATGGCGCTGGTAAATCTACAGCAATGCAAATAATTAGTGGGGTAATTTCTGCAAATAGCGGATCTGTTAATATATGTGGTTCTGATATCCAAGATTTCCCTAAACTAGCTAAAAAAAATATTGGTTTTTTATCTGAACAATTACCGCTATACAATGACCTAACTATCGATGAATATTTATTTTATACAGCAAAATTACGTGGTATAAAAAAAATAGATATAGAAAAAAAAGTTAATTTTTGCAAAAAACGTTGCGGGTTAGAAGATTTTGGCTCACGTTTAATACAAAATCTTTCCAAAGGTTTTAGACAGCGTGTCGGTGTGGCACAAGCAATTGTCCATACGCCACCAATTATTATTTTAGATGAACCAACGTCTGGTCTTGACCCACAACAAATTCTAGAAATAAGAAGTTTGATGCAAGAATTGCGTAAAGACCATAGCATAATACTATCAACTCATATTCTTTCAGAAGTAGAAGCAATGTGTGATCGAGTACTGATTATTAATAAAGGAAATATCGTTTTAGATCGAAGACTCAAAGAATTACTTACAAATGAAGATTCTCTTGAATCAATATTTATGCAACTAACCAAAAAATAATTTAGATTATTTATGATCAGAAACATAACACTAATTTCCGGCAATGAACTTCGGCGTCTTTTCAAGTCTCCTCTTGCGTGGATAATTCTTGCTATTACTCAGTTTTTAGTTGCAGTTTTTTTCTATATACCACTGATTATGTATTTGCAACCAAACTCAGTTGCATCAGGACTTACTGATGCAGTTGTTTCGACAATGTTCGGATTTGCGGCTTATATTATATTAATGATCTCTCCATTACTTACCATGCGTCTCATTGCTGAGGAACGACAACTAGGTACCATAAAACTATTATTTTCTTCGCCTATTAGTATTACAGAATTAGTTTTGGGGAAATTTTTTGGTATTACAATTTTTTATGCATTGATGATTATGATGATTACATTAATGCCTGCGTCTCTACTATTTGGAACATCGCTTGATTTAGGCCAAATCCTTTCCTCAATAATAGGATTATACTTATTAACAATAACTATCGCATCAATAGGGTTATTTTTTTCATCTCTTACAAAATCTCCAGTAATCGCAGCTATCAATACCTATGCAATTTTATTCTTATTATTAATAATAAAAATATCATCTACCAATGCCTCAACAACTGTCGCGGGAATATTTTCATATTTATCACTCGATAATCACTACAATAATTTTTTAAGTGGAATATTCAATACTACAGATATTTTTTATTATCTAATATTTACTTCATTCTTTATTAGCCTTTGTATCTGGAAACTAGATATAGAACGAGTAAATAAATAATACAAATATGTCTATTAAACTGAGAAAGATAGCATTTAAAAGAACAAACAGTATTATTATGCTTGTTTTGTTATTTATTTTTTTATTTTTATTGTCGTTTTTTAATTATAATAATTCTATCGAGTATGATTTAACTGCTACTGGTAGGCATACTTTATCAAAAACAAGTATCGGTCTTTTAAAGAAAATGCCCGAAAAAATTGAAGTTATTTCTTATGCTCGTGAAACACCTCTCCTAAGAACTTCGATAAAAAAGTTTATTGCTAAATACCAAAAATATAAACCAAATATTTCTCTAAGTTTCGTCAACCCAGACACGTACCCTGAACAAGCACGCAACTTAGGTATCACGGTTGATGGTGAAATAATCATTCAATACAAAGGACGTGTTGAGCATCTTAAAACCGATAACGAACAAGTCTTTGCAAATACTTTAAAACGACTGCTACGAAATCAGGAAAGATGGATTGCTTTTTTAGAAGGTCATAATGAGCGAAGTGCATTAAGTGCTGCGAATGATGATTTAGGTGGTTGGGCGAATAGTCTTTTAAAAGAAGGCTATAAAATACAACCAATCAATCTATTTGAAACAAAAACTATACCTGATAATACTAAGATACTCGTTATTGCAAGCCCAACAAATGATTACCTACCTAGTGAAGTTAATACAATCATAGAATACATTGAAAAAGGCGGTAATTTGTTGTGGTTACATGAACCAGAGGCGTCTTACAAGCTTGATGCATTATCAAAAAAATTATCCATAGAATTCCTAGATGGAGTCATAATTGATACTGTCGGCCAGGAAATTGGTATACAAGACCCGACCATTACATTTATAACAAAAAGTTTATACCAAAAACATCCTATTACTCAGGAGTTTGATCTTATAACGCTTTTCCCAATGGCAGGTGCAATAAATGTCCTGGCATCTGATGATTGGCGTATCAATCCTATATTGAGTACTGGTAAACATACATGGAATGAAATAGGTAAATTAGAGGGAGAAATAGAACTCAATGTAGATGAAGAAAAGCAAGGTCCTTTATTACTAAGCATAAGCTTAGAAAGAGATGTAGAACAAAAAACTAATAATAAAATCTCAACAAAATACCAACGTATCCTTGTTGTTGGTGACGGAGACTTCTTATCCAATGCTTATTTTTCTAATAATGGGAATGGTGAATTAGGTACACGTATGATTAATTGGCTTAGCAATGATGATGAGTTTATTACAATTCCATCAAAAACTATTATTGATGCGCAGTTAAAAACACCATTTGTTGTATTAGGTATTATGGGAGTAATATTTTTATTTTTAGTTCCGGCAATACTTATTGCTATTGGAATCATTATAAATATTAGGAGAAAAAGACTGTAAAGTGAAAATACGAATCTGGATTAATGTTTTTTTATTCTTTTGTATTATTTTTTTGTTAGCCAATTTATTTTTAGAAAAAAAAGATGCCGAGAAAAAAATATCACTATTGACAAATATTAATTCAGATACGATTGATGAAATTTATATTCAGAGGAAGAGTCTCGAGAACATAATCTTTAAAAAACAGAATGAAAAATGGTCTATGGACTTTCCATTTAAAATAACCGCCAACGCTCAGAGAATCGAATCTATTCTAGAAATACTAAAAGTACCAGTTTATGCAAAATTTGATGTGGATAGCATTGATCCTGTTCAGTTTGATCTGAAGAATCCTAGGATTCTATTGAAACTAAATGAAAGACAATTACTTTTTGGAACGACTAATCCCATCGATCAAAAACGTTATATTCTGTTTGGTAAAAATATTTATATAATAGAGGATGCTCTGTACCCGCAATTGATGACAAACCCTATATTTTTTATCGATAATAAAGTCTTGCCTAATGAAGCAAGAATTACTTCGATAAATTACCCAAATTATAATTTCAAAATAAATGATAATACATGGCAGTCCACATCAACAAAATATAGTGTTGAGCAAATAAAAAAAATTATTTATAAGTGGGAGTCAATGATTGCTGTTTCTATTTCTAAATATGAGGAAATTGAGACAAAAAAGAGAATATCAATAAAAACCTCGTCTAATGAACAAATTGATTTCATGATACTTGCAACCCATCCATATTTAATTCTCGGAAGAGAAGATTTGGGAATTCAGTATAATATAGGGAATGATGATGCTAAATTAATTTTAGATAAACCTGATCCTTAATAATAATATTTTTTATAATGCCCGAATTACCTGAAGTTGAGATAACAAAAAAAGGAATTTCGCCTTTTGTTGATAGCAAAGTAATTCAAAAAATAATTGTTAGAGAATATAAACTAAGGTGGCCGATACCAAAAAGTTTAACATGGAATCTTAATAATCAAAAAATTATAAGATTAAGAAGGCGCGCTAAATATCTTTTATTCGATACGATAAAAGGTAGCATGATTATACACCTTGGTATGTCGGGAAGCTTACGGATAATCGAGAATAGTCAACCCCCTCTGAAACATGATCATGTCGATTTCATTTTTGGCGAGTACCTTCTTAGATATCATGACCCAAGAAGGTTTGGGTGTATTTTATGGACAAGTAATGATCCAATGAAACACAGATTAATCACAAACTTAGGGCCAGAGCCACTTAGCGATGAATTTAATGGAGACTACCTTTTTCTTGCATCAAAAAGAAGAGCATCGTCTATTAAAACTTTCATAATGAATAACACAATTGTAGTAGGAGTGGGAAATATATATGCAAATGAAGCTTTATTTTTATCGGGTATAAATCCAAAACATAAAGCTAATAAAATATCGAAAATACGCTATATAAAATTAGTCTCATCTATAAAAATTATATTAGAAAAGGCTATTGAAAAAGGTGGAACAACATTGCGTGATTTTGTGAATAGTGATGGAAAACCGGGGTATTTTTCTACTGAACTAAATATTTATAATAGAACGGGCCAATCATGTAACGTATGTAAAGGAAAAATAAAAAGAATAAAGCAGAATCAGAGATCGACTTTCTATTGTTCATCGTGTCAAACTTGAATATATATAATTAATATATACTTATTGTTTTTGCTGTACCTTCCCCCCTAGGATCACTTGCCACAAAGTGTGTATTCCTACCTTTCCAAAACATTATTGCTTGCATATTCCCATAGTTTCGATTTATTTCTTTTAATTTGTGACCTTTTGATATTAATTTTATTTTTTCTTGTCTTGATAAACCATTTTTCTCATATTGAACTAAATCGGGCATATATTGATGATGGTATCTAGACACCCTTACCCATGATTCAGGTAACTCCCCTTTCTCGAAATCCAAAATCGCTAATAAAACCATACTAATAATTCTGCTTCCGCCAGGCGTACCCAGAATACCAACACGATCTCTTGATTCAATAAATGTTGGCGTCATGCTTGATAACGGCCGTTTTCCAGGTTTTATAAGATTAGCCTGATGACCAATTAGGCCGTATGTATTTGGGGTGTGGGGTTTAATTGTAAAATCATCCATTTCATTATTGAGTAAAATTCCAGTCCCCTCTACAACAAAACCAGAACCAAACGGTAAATTTATACTTAAAGTAGCAGACACTCTATTACCATTACTATCTAAGACAGAAAAATGTGTTGTATTAGTGCCTTTGTTACTTGTTGGCTCCATACTTCCGAGTTCGATGCTCGGCGTAGCTGAATCAATATCAATTGTTAAGGCTAATCCTTCCGCATAATTTTGATCTAACAATCTATTAGTAGGCACGTTGATAAAATCAGAATCCCCTAGGAACACAGCACGATCTCGATATGCACGTTTCATACTTTCTATCACGATATGTTTTCTTGTAATAGCATCGTACTTATTAAGATCAAATTTCTCTAAAATATTCAAGGCTTGTCCAAGAACAATACCTCCTGATGACGGAAGGGGTGCGGACGTAATTTTAATTCCTTTATAATTTATTACTATTGGCTTTCTTTCTATAATTTTATAGTTTTCTAAATCATATGTTTCCCATATGCCGCCACTATCTTGAACGCTGTTAACCATATGTTGCGCAAAATTACCGCTATAAAAAACCTCACTCCCGCCTTTAGCAATCATACTTAACGTATTTGCTAGATCGCTTTGAATAATAATATCTCCTACTTGGGGAATTTTATTTTTTTTCAAAAAAATAGCTGAGGTGTTATTATTTTTTCTTATTACATTCTCCCTATACTTTAATAATTTTTTGTAACGAGATGTGACGGAAAACCCATTTTTTGCCTGCTGAATAGCTGGCTTTAAAACATCGTGTAGACTCAAGCGACCGTAATGTTTTACTAGATGGTCAATCCCAGCGACTATTCCTGGAATTCCTGCTGCCATGGGCCCGTTTAATGAGAGTCCCTGAATAATTTCATCATTATTATCCAAGTACATATTCTTTTGACTTCGCATAGGAGCTGTTTCACGACCATCTATAAATACCTGCTGACCGTCTGAACTACGATGCAGCAGCCAAAATCCGCCGCCTCCCAAACCTGATCCATACGGTTCAACAACAGCGAGAGAAGCGGTAATAGCAGCAGCAGCATCAAAAGCATTGCCGCCCTTTTTGAGTATTTCTAGGCCGGTACGTGTTGCTATGTCATGAGCGGTTGCGACTGAAGATTGATTTAAAGCGTCAGCATATAAGCTAACAGAGAAGATATAAAAAAAAATAACGGGGATATATCTTCTGATAAATTTTGTCATAATTTATCTTTTAAAGCCTGTTGCACAACAGGTGGCACAAAAGAGCTAACGTCTCCACCTGATGCCGAAATTTCACGCACAAGACTTGAAGAAATATTATTAAAACCTTCTTCCGGTGTTAGAAAAATTGTTTCAATATCGCAATATAATTTTTTATTCATATCCGCCATTTTAAGCTCGTAGTCAAAATCTATTAATGTGCGAACACCGCGAACAATAAACTTTGCTGACTCATCGCGTGCTAAATCTGTAACTAAACCATTGAATATTATTGTTCGAATATTTTTTGTATTAGAAAAAACTTCATTTATAAGTATTAGTCTTTCGTTTGCAGTTAATAATAATTCTTCATTTCTTTTTTCAGAAATTGCAATTATGACTTCATCAAATATATTAACTGCACGGTATGCTATATTAATATGCCCATTGGTTATTGGATTAAATGTTCCTGGAAAAATTGCCTTTGTCATTTTATTTAAATACTCTTCTCTAACTTGGTCAAAACAGATCGAGTCTGTTTTGTTTGTGTTTCTTTACTTATTATAAATTTTGATGGTATTTTTACATCTTTCTCAGATTCAATATAAACCATGCCATTAGGCTTTAATAATGAATATTCAATGATCATTTGGCAACATTTTTCTATATAGCCATGTTTAAATGGCGGATCAACGAATATGATATCGAAATTACCAGGTTTTTTTTCAGTTATGTTTAACGCATCGACACACTCTATCATATGAGTATTGCACTCTAGGTTATCTGCGGATTGTCTTAGCGAGTCTGCGATTATTGGATCCGCTTCAACCATCAATACTTCGGAAGCACCGCGGGATAATGCCTCAAATCCAAGTACCCCGGTACCCGCGAACAAGTCAAGGCAGCGAGCACCATTAATACTGCCTTGTAACCAATTGAATAATGTTTCTCTAGTTCTATCCGGGGTCGGCCTCAAACTATCATCATTAACCACATTTAATTTTCTACCACGCCATTTGCCGCCAATAATTCTAACCTTTCCTAAGCTAGTCAAATCTTATTCGGTTTTTTTAGGGTTTAATGATGAGCCGACTTTCACAACAACAAGTTTATCTGGGTTTATACGTCTTTTAAATGCATCTTTAATGCTATCAACAGTGACAGCTTCGACATTAGAGTTAAACGTATCTAGATAATCAAATGGTAATTTATAATATCCGATTACGACTACATAGTTTAGAATTTTACTATTACTGTCGATTCGTAGCGGATATCCTCCCGTTATATTTTTTTTTGCAGCTACCAGCTCCTCTTCTGTTGGGCCGTCTGTGATGTAGTTTTTTATATTTTCTAACAAAACAGATATCGCTTCGTCAACTTGTTCCGTTTTTGTTTGGAGGCCAGCAACAAAAGGACCCTTGAATAACATTGGAGAAAAATAGCTATATGCACTGTACGATAAACCACGCTTTTCCCTAACTTCGGAAAATAATCTTGATACCATCCCTCCGCCACCCAAAATATGATTACCAACATATAATGGAAAATAATCTGAATCACCTCTTTTAACGCCCGGCTGGCCGACAAGTATATGTGTTTGAGCTGAAGGATATTCAATGAAAATATTCTGCTCTTTAGCCAATTTTTCCACAGCTGGCAGGTCGTCTACTTTGGTTCCGTCTTGAAGCGCGCCTGTTATACCTTCAGCAATATTTTCTGCTGTCTCACGATCAACTGCTCCAACAATTGCAATCATTGCATTATTGGTGGTATAAAATTTCTTGTAAAATGAGACAATGTCACTGCGTTTAATAGCTTTTATACTCGTCTCCGTTCCTTCACTAGGTTTTGAATACGGGTGAGATTGATATAAAGCGGACATAAACGCTTCCCTAGCAAGTGCACCCGGTGACTGTTGTTTTGCTTTTATACCAATTAACATTTGAGATCGAATTCTTTCAATAGCATCATTAGGAAAATCAGGGCTTGATAGAACTTTTTTGAAGTTTGAAATTGCTTTTTCTAATAGCTCTTTTTCGGTTAATGAACGTAAATGTAGCGAAGCAGTATCGTGACCTACATCTGATGAATAAATTGCACCAAGCGACTCGAAACCATTACTTATTGCATCCGCATCCAATCCGTCAGCACCTTCAGCTAACAAACTGTTAGATAACATCGAGATGCCTAATTTTTTACCGTCTCTAGTACTACCTGCGTCAAATATGACTTGTATGTCTATCATGGGTAATTGTGGCGAATTTACATAGTAAACTTCAACGCCTTTACTGGTAGCCCAATGCTCTATTTCTGGGGATGCAAACCCCGAAGAAATATAAAATAAAATAAAAAATGAAATGAATTTAATGTGCACGGCTTCCACCACGATTTGATGACATTGTTCTAGCAGCTTTATTTTCAATTGGCAAAGGATGTAAATCAGCTACAGTCAATCTTTCATCGACTAGGAATTTTTTTGCAACCGATAATACTTGACTACTTGTCACTGCTTTTATTTTATCGACATACTCGTCAGCTAATTGCCAAGATAAACCAATTGTTTCCAGCACACCTATAATCATGGCTTGATAGAAGACTGAGTCTTTTTCATAAACATCAGAGGAAATAACTTGTGCCTTTACGCGTTTTAATTCTTGTTCGCTAACAAGGTTAGTTTGTAAATCCGAAATTTCATTCCTAAAAGCAACCTCTAACTCTTGTATTGATTTTCCATCGGCAGGTGTTCCTGATATGGTAAATAGATTGTCTAATCTTGAGGCAATTTGATAACTTGCGCTTGCGCCTGCGGCAACTTCGGCTCCTCTAATTAATCGGCTTGCAATTCTTGCGCTATTTCCACCATCTAATATCCCAGCTAAAACCTCTAAAGCATATGGCTCCCAATCATAATCTGTTCGTGATGTATCATCACTAAGTTTTATTACGGGTGTTTTATACATCATCATTATGCTGGGAAGTTCTGCTGGTCGTTTTATAGTGATCCGCTTAGTTCCCAACTGTGGGACTTCTTCTTTTTCAGCTAATTTAATAACTTCGCCAGCCGGTAATGGGCCAAAGTGCTCATAAGCTAACGCGTAAACATCATTGGGATCGACGTCTCCAACGACAACAACTGTTGTATTATTTGGGGCATACCATTTATTGTACCAAGAATTTAAATCATCGATTTTCATGTTCTCTAAGTCTTGCATCCAACCTACTACGGGGAAACGATATGGGCTAGTCTGAAAAGCAGCTGCTTTGGCAGCTTCGTATAAATAAGACTGAGGATTATCCTCGGTACGCCAACGTCTTTCTTCTTTTACAACTTCGATTTCTTTCAAGAATTCTTCATTTAAAAGTTTTAAATTACGCATCCTATCGGCTTCCAATTCAAAACTTATAGCCAATCTTGATTTTTCTAATGTTTGAAAATAGGCTGTGTAGTCTGGCCCAGTAAAAGCGTTGTCTCTTCCACCATTCTCAGAAATTATTCGTGAAAATTCACCGGGGGCGTACTTTTTTGTTCCCTTAAACATCATATGTTCTAATGCATGAGAAATACCAGTTATGCCATCATGCTCATAACTACTACCAACTTTATACCAAACTTGCGTAACAACAATTGGTGCACGGTTGTCTTGCTTAACTAAAAGTTTGAGCCCATTTTTGAGCTCATACTCGTAAACACGTGCAGAAGCATTGCTCGATAGAGTGATTGCCAATGCTAGAACTGAGATTATCGTTTTTAGGTGTGAGCGCTTCATGGTTTCTAATTTTAGTATTAAATTTCCTATTGTCTCGTTATTTTTTTAGAATATATCAATATTATTAAGTTCAATATTGCTGAATAATATAATAATCAAGACTGGCTCATTTTGATGGGTTATAAATAAAAACTGCCGGAAATTTAAGGAAATGAAATGACAACACTTGCTGAAAGGCTTAAATCAACAAGAAATGGTATTTTTGGCGCATTATTTAAAAAAAACATATCCATTGATAATAACATTATTAATGAGCTAGAAGATAGATTTTTGCTTGCTGATACAGGTGTTAAAACAACTGACCTGATCATAAATGCGTTAATTAATGAGATCAAAAATAACCGCGACAGCTCGAGCCCCGAGGAAAAATTAAAAAAAATATTACTCCCGCTACTCATACCCGAAGTTTCCGCTGTTAAAATTACTGAAGATGTAAATAAGCCACATCTTATACTAATTGTTGGCGTTAACGGTGTTGGAAAAACAACTACCATTGGAAAATTAACAAAATATTTAAAATCTAAAAATAAAAGTATTCTCCTAGCTGCTGCTGATACTTTTCGTGCTGCAGCAGCTGATCAATTACAAGTATGGGGTGAACGTAATAATGTGAATGTTATCTCTCGTGATTCTGGTTCGGATCCTGGTGCTGTAATTTATGATGCTCTACAAATCGCACAAGCACAAAATATTGACGTTTTAATTGCTGATACTGCCGGTCGGCTTCATAATAAAAAGAACCTAATGGAAGAAATAAAAAAGATTAATAAAATTAGTAGTAAATTTGATAAAAAAATTAAACAAGAAACAATATTGATTTTGGATGCCACAACAGGGCAGAATGCGATTGCTCAAGCAAATGAATTCAATCAAGCAATCGGCATTAATGGCATTATTCTAACCAAACTAGATGGAACTGCAAAAGGCGGCATTGTTTTTAACTTGACTTGTGAATCAAAAATACCCATACATTTTCTAGGCATAGGTGAAGACATTGATGATCTATGTCCTTTTAATGCAGAAGATTTTATCGGTGCCATATTAAATAATAACTCATGATACAGTTTACAAATGTTTCGATGATATATCCGGGTGGCAATAAGGCCCTACAAGATATCGATCTTAGCATTGAAAAAGGTGAAATGGTTTATATTAGCGGTCGATCGGGTGCTGGGAAAAGCACATTGTTAAGGTTAATTAATCTAATCGACCGTCACACTAGGGGGCAAATCGTTATAAAGGGACAGAACCTGGAGCGCATTAAAAGTAAGCGTATATCACTATTCAGAAGAAATATTGGCTTTATTTTTCAGGATCATAAATTACTGAATGACCGGACTATATTTGATAATGTCGCTTTGCCGCTAGTTATCGCAGGCAATACTCATCAAGACATAAAAAGAAGGGTGCAGGCTTCGCTAGATAAAGTTGGATTATTATCAAAAATTAATAGTTACCCGATGGAGCTATCCAGTGGCGAACGCCAGCGCATTGGCTTTGCGCGAGCAGTGGTGCACCGTCCCTCAATCCTTTTAGCTGATGAACCAACTGGAAACCTAGACCCAGCGCTTTCATGGGAAATTATGAAGTTGTTTGAACAATTTAATCAAGTTGGTGTGACTGTTATGATTGCAAGCCATGAAATTGATATGATTAGGCATATGCAAAAAAGAATTATTATTTTAAATGAAGGTCGTGTTATTAACGCTAGCTAAAGAATAAATGCTTTTTTAATCACAATAAATCGAAACATATAATTGAATAACTATATTTATATTTGGTTAAGGCGTCATGGCCAAGCTTTTTTTTATAGCCTAGGACAATACACCAAGAACCCCGTCAACAACATCCTAACTACTATGGTTATTGGTATAGCTCTTGCTTTCCCGGCCGGGTTTATTGTTTTTCTTGACAATGTAAGCGCTGTGTCTTCTAGTTTAAATAATACTGTTGAGCTAAATTTATTTTTGGATATGGAAGTTAATGAAAAACAAGCTACGGCACTTAAAGATAGATTAGCTACTCATAATGATATCAAAGAGACAATTCTAATTAAAAATGATGAAGCACTAAGTGAATATAAAAAACTATCAGGCTTTGATAATGTTTTAGACGCACTTGATGAGAATCCTTTTCCTCATTTGATATTAGTCAAGCCAGAATTTAATAATGTTGTTGATACTAAAGTAACGCGGCTTGTAAATGAATTAATTGAAATACCAGAAGTCGAGAATATACAATACGATAGTAAATGGATTAATCGTTTGGTTAAAATAATAGATATTGTAAAACTTGTGGTTTTAATATTGTCCGCACTACTAGTGACCGCGGTTCTACTAATTATAGGAAATACCATACGTTTATCTATCTACAATAATCGCGATGAAATTGAAATAACAAAATTGTTTGGTGGAAGCGATAGTTTCATACAACGACCATTTCTGTATAGCGGTTTCTGGTATGGTGTCTTTGGCAGCTTTGTTGCTTGGTTATTAGTTATAGTCTCGATATCTATTTTAGATGCGCCCATAAAAAAACTATCTGGTCTCTATGAAACTAGTTTCCAGCTTAGTGGTCTTGGTATTGCTAACACCCTCTTTTTATTTGGAATTGGCATATTTTTAGGCCTGATTGGCTCATGGATTTCGGTGAAGAGGCATTTATCCTCAATCGAACCTTAAATACATTATTATTCAATTACTTATAAAGCTATCCTAAATGAACTATCAGTAAAATTAGCACTCATAGTATAAGAGTGCTAAAATAAACCAAACAATATGATAATTTCTGAGTAAAAAGTTATGAAGCAACTAAAAAATATTCAATATTCGGCGCTGACAGCGGGTTCAATAGAGGGTTATATTCATTCTGTTAATCAAGTTCCTTTGCTATCACTAGATGAAGAACAACGTCTTGCTCGTTTATTGCGGGATAATGATGATATAGATGCTGCACGACAATTGATCATGTCTCACCTACGTTTCGTTGTAAAAATTGCAAGGGGCTACAGTGGGTATGGCTTACAACAAGCAGATCTAATTCAGGAAGGTAACGTGGGTTTAATGAAAGCCGTAAAACGCTTTAATCCTGATGTTGGAGTGAGACTAGTATCATTCGCCGTACATTGGGTGCGCGCAGAAATTCACGAATTTATTCTAAGAAATTGGCGTGTTGTAAAAATCGCGACAACGAAAGCTCAGCGTAAATTATTTTTCAATCTTCGCTCTTCTAAGAAAAGGTTAGGGTGGTTAAATCAAAAAGAAATTAATGAGGTAGCAAAAGATCTTGGGGTAAAGCCTACCGATGTTATTGAAATGGAAAAACGAATGAGTAATTACGATGCTACTTTTGATTCGCCGCTCGATGATGAAAATACTGCTGTGCCTGCTAACTATTTAACCAATAGTGAATGCGGCCCAGAGGAACATATGGAAAATAAACAGAATACTTCTCTTGAACAAAGAAATTTAAATAATGCGCTCTCGCTACTAGATGAGAGAAGTAAAAATATTATTTCGAGCCGATGGCTTAGTGAAAAAAAAGCAACCCTCCATGAGCTTGCTGAAATTCATAACATCTCTGCTGAGAGAGTCAGGCAAATTGAAAATACTGCGATAAAAAAACTGAAAAAATCGATTAATAAATAATTCCTATATAATTAAATCTGCTAGTAATTAATCTATAAATTACTAGCGATCAATGGAATATAGTGGTCAACCAATAAAAAAGCGAATAAAAGCATAAGATAGATAACGGAATAAGAGAATGTTTGCATTGCCAAACGATCATCATGATTAAAATGCATGCGTATCGCATAGTACAAAAAACCAGCACCAAGCAATACTGCGCCAAATAAATAAAATAACCCAGACATGCCGACCAGATATGGCAACAAAGTTACAATAAAAAGTAAAATTGTGTAAAGAAGTATCTGTAATCGGGTGAATTCAACCCCATGAGTTACTGGCAGCATTGGAATATCTGCCGCAGCATAATCATCACGTCGATATATTGCTAATGCCCAAAAATGAGGTGGGGTCCAAACAAAAATAATTAAAAATAGTAATAAAGAATTAGCATCTAATACGCCTGTTACTGCAGTCCAACCCAATACTGGTGGAGCTGCGCCAGCTGCACCTCCTATGACAATATTCTGCGGCGTTGCTCGTTTTAAAAACATAGAATAAATAAATGCATAACCTATCAAGGAAAGAGCTGTTAGCCCCGCAGTAAGCGGATTCACCAAAAAAGCTAGGACCCCCATAGAGATTGTTCCTAAAAACCAGGCAAATATGGCAGCATTCATTACGCTAATTTTTCCCTCTGGAAGGGGGCGACGCATAGTTCTTGCCATAATTGAGTCAATTCGGTGATCAATAATATGATTTATCGTTGCTGCAGAAGCTGCTGCTAAACCAATTCCGATTGTTCCAAAAATTAATGGCTTCCAGGGAACCATGTTTGGTGTTGCTAAAAACATCCCCACAACAGCAGTAAAAACAATCAAAGAAATCACCTTTGGCTTACAAAGTGCTAAGTAATCCTGCCAAACTACCTCTGCTGTATCTGTTATAGATCTATTCTGCATTTTTTTTCAAGTATTTACTAAAAACTACTCTTCCTCGTTAATGGCATGATGAAGCAATGTAACCAAGGATAGCAACAATAAAGCAGCTACTCCATTGTGAGCTACAGCTACCAACAAAGGCAGATGTAACTTTACATTGGCTATACCTAGCGATATTTGGATAAAAAGCAATATTAGTATACTCGCCCCTGTCCATCTTATATATTTTTTGCCGACCAAAATAGACCATAATGCAATACAAGTAATCGCAACTGCAGTAATGATAGCACCAATACGATGAGTCATATGAATTGCAGTTCTTGCTGAGCCATCAAGAGTGCCTCCTTCATAATCAATCCCTAAGCCGCGCCAAAGCACGAAACCTTCTTTAAAATTCATTTCTGGCCACCAAACATTTTTACATTTTGGAAAATCTGGGCAAGCTAATGCTGCATAGTTAGAACTGGTCCAGCCTCCGAGAGATATCTGACAAAACAAAATAATTATTCCTACCGCAACAAAAGGCAACAATTTTTTATTGCCTTCGCTTTTAAAAAACCCAACGGCTGACTGCTGTCGTAACATTTGCCAATATAGCAAACTTAAAATAGTCAGTCCGCCCATGAGATGTAGCATGACAATTACTGGTTTTAATAGAAGTGTGACTGTCCACATACCTAACAAGCCCTGAAGTAGAACAAGAGCTAATAAAGCACTTGAATAAAATCTTATTTTATAAAACTCAGGCTTAACCCATGTAAAAAAACTAAAAATTAATATACAAAATCCTAACAAAGCTGCAAGATAACGATGCAACATTTCCTTCCATGCCTTATCTTTTTCAAAGGGTCTTTCTGGGTATGCTTGATTCATTTCTTCAATTTGATTGGTGCTTCCTTCCGGCACAATTAATTTGCCGTAACACCCTGGCCAATCAGGACAACCCAAACCTGCATCTGATAATCTAACATATGCACCTAGAATAATTACAAGTAGCGCTAAAAAAGCTCCTGTTCGCAGAGAATTAATTAATACTTTATTCACGGGTTAGCCTTAAAGTCATTTAGTTACCCGATACGAGATGCCCTTAATAGTTTTTTTAGATCTTTTAAAATACCTTTTGGGTTAATATCTGCAGGATAACTTATCATAAGATTTCCTAATGGATCTGATATATAAATACGGCCAGCTTTTATTGGGTTAACAGCATCATCCAAACGAAAATTGTCTAGTAATAAATTTGAGTCTGTTGCGCTATTGCTTATAACCTGCTGACCTGGATAATTAATAAATTGCTCTGTTAATTGAAGAGGATCTTGCTCGGTTAACAATAAAACTTTTTGTATCCTTAGAGAATGCTTCCCGATTCCTAAATGAATCTGTCGCATACGATAAACATTTTCCATACATACATCGCCACATGTCTCCGCCACAAAAATCATGCTCCACTTCCCATGTAACGTATCTTTTTTATCTAAATTATTTGGGTCAATTAACAAGTAATTCTCAAGTAAAACTGGCGGGTCTATTAATTTACCATAATTTGCTGTGCCTCTGGTCTCCAAGAAATTGGTATGATTAAATACAAACCAAGACAAAACGAAAGGTGCTGTAAAAGCAACAACGATGCTACATATAATTGCTTTATTTCTTTTATTAGAGTTTTTTTCATCCATTTATACTACTCCGTCTCTCTTTTGGTATTCATGATTAGATAAATAATAAGCAACGTTACAGCAAATGCAAACCACTGATAAGCATACCCTATGTGTGTATTTTTACCTGAATCACGAGATTTCCATTTTCTAATATATCCATGATCTGATTCTGGCGATAGCCTAACTATCAATGGTGATAAATTAATTTTTATTATGTTACTAACTTCTTCAATATTTAGTCGCTGCATGCGCATGATTGTTTCATTTAATTTTTCAGTATGGTCTTTTATGAGTAAAAGACCTGTACGAGGTTCTTTCTTTACAAGACCAACAATAGTTACAATCCCTTTAGTAACGACCAGGTCGGGTGCTAAAGAACGATTAGCGCCAGATGGAACCCAGCCTCTATTTACTAGAACTACATTTTCGCTATCTTTAACAAGAAATGGGGTGTAAACATAATAACCCGCCGTACTAGCATTAACCTGATTATCCAGCAAAATTTGACGCTCTTCCAAAAACGAGCCTGTCATTTTCACTTTACGCCAGATAAGCTCTGTACTACCAAGGCTTTTAATGTTGTTTTGATCTAAATTAATTGCTTGCTTTGCTTGGCGTTTTTCAAAAAAAGAAAATTCATCATACTTTTGTGCTGCACGATCTAGCTGCCAAAAACCTAACCGCAAAAACAAGATAAAAAATGTTAATGCAAGTAAAGTTGTAATTAGTCTTGGACAAAAAATCCAGTTTCTGATCTTAATTTTCATCGATGGTCAATTCATAGGGTCCTATGCAAATTATAATGTTAAACTCATTGAATTAATTGATAGAGACATACAAAGATGGGTGCTATTCTTTTTAAAATCTATATCCTCGCTTTATTTATTCTAATAGGCATATCCCTTGTATCGGGACTTTTTTTCTTAGCAAAAGACGAGTCTAATTCTAAGAGGCTAGTTACGTCGTTGACCTTTAGAGTAACGCTTTCAATTCTCTTATTCATATCATTGTTGGTTGGTTATAAATTTGGATTAGTATCGCCTCACGGAAGGGGTTTTTAATATCATAAAAATATAAAGGCGCTGCTTTTGCAACGCCTTTAAACTTTTTTTACGTGATCTATATCCAGTAAACAAATACAAATAGGCCTAACCAGACAACATCGACAAAGTGCCAGTACCAAGCAACTGCCTCAAAAGCAAAATGATTGTGATCAGAGAAATGCCCCTTCATTGATCTAATCAGAATAACCGCCAACATCGTAGCGCCCATGGTGACATGAAAACCATGAAATCCAGTCAACATAAAGAAAGTTGAACCGTATACTCCGGATTTCATTGTTAGATCTAGCTCGTGATATGCGTGCCCATATTCGGTTGCTTGCAAATAGACAAAGATAAAACCCAACAACACTGTCGCCGCTAACCACCAACAAAGTGCAGCACGATTTCCTTTCTTTAAAGCCCAATGAGCAAACGTGACTGTTGCGCCGCTAGCTAAGAGAATTGCTGTGTTCCATGCGGGGAGACCCCATGCAGGAATAACTTCTTTAATTGCCATGTATTTCGACTCAACGCCAGCAATTGTCATGTCAGGTGTGGTCAATAACGGCCAAACGGCTTGAAAATCTGGCCATAAGAACTGGTTGGATACATTTTCCTCTAAGCCGAGCCAGGGGATTGATAGAACGCGTGTATAGAATAATGCGCCGAAAAAGGCTGCAAAAAACATGACTTCAGAAAAAATAAACCAAGCCATCCCCCAACGAAAACTAATATCAACTTGTTCATTATATTTTCCTGCAATGCTTTCATCTATAACATCTTTAAACCAGCCATAAAAAAGGTATATTATTGCAGCAACACCGATACCTAGAACGTATTGTCCATTGTTGATGTAACCATTTAACACCATGCCTCCACCAATAAATGCAACAAATAATGCTATGGTTCCCACTATGGGCCAGCGACTTGGTTCTGGTATAAAGTATGTGTCGTTTGAATCAGACATAACTATCCCTCGCCTTAATTAATTTTTTAGCCATTTTCTTTTATTTTTTTTGTACGATCTTGTTTAGTGATTGCCACATTATCCTCGGAAGCTTTGAAAAAAGTATACGACAACGTCATTGTTGTAATTTTTTCTGGTAAATCTGAGCCCACAACATAACGAACAACCATCTCCTTTGTTTCACCGGGGGCTAATTTTTGATTCACAAAACAAAAACACTCTGTTTTATTGAAAAATAAAGATGCTAACTCTGGCGCTACGCTCGGTATAGCTTGCCCCACAACAAAATTATCTGACTCGTTTTTAACAATAAATAGTGCTTCGGCGATTTCACCTGGACGCACCTGTTGTTTAAATTTAGCCGCCTTGAAGGACCATGGTAGGTTTGGGTTAACGTTAGTGTCAAACTCAACAGTCACTAACCTATCTAAATCTACATCTTCTAGCCTCACTTCAGATTTTGAAATTTGACCTGTTTTGCCATTAATCCCAGTTACCTCGCACATAATATTATATATGGGCACCATTAAATAACCAAAACCGAACATAGCAATAGCTATTAAACCTAGCTTTTTTGCAGTTTGTGTTGCTTTATTTTTCATATTTTTTACGTCGCATAAAATAAAAAGAATCCTGCATAGAATGAGATAGCTACCAATCCCAAAATAATAGCTAATCGTATATTTTTTCTTCCAAGCTCTTTTTTTAAAGTCGCCTGATCTTTTTTGCTCATATCAAAAGTTGCATCCATATCACGCTTAAGAGTGTGCTGTTGCATCCGTCACCTTAGGTGGCGTTGTAAAACTATGAAAAGGTGGGGGTGATGATAAGGTCCATTCTAACCCATGGGCACCCTCCCAAACTTGATCCGTCGCCTTTTCTCCTCCACGGACACACTTTATGACAACCCAAACTAGTAGTAATTGGCTAAGGCCAAAAGCGAAACCACCAATACTTATAATATTATTCCAATCGGCAAACTGAACACTATAGTCTGGTATCCGTCGAGGCATGCCTGCTAAACCTATAAAGTGCATAGGGAAAAACAATACATTTACAGAAATTGTTGACAACCAGAAATGTAATTTACCGAGTTTCTCGTCATACATGTTGCCCGTCCATTTTGGGAGCCAAAAATAAATTCCGCCAATTATCCCAAATATGATGCCGGGAACAATTACATAATGAAAATGTGCGACAATGAAATATGTATCATGATATTGAAAATCAACCGGTGTAATTCCCATCATTAAGCCAGAAAAACCGCCAATTGAAAACATGAATAAAACACCAATTGCAAACAGCATCGGGGTTTCAAAAGTCATGGAGCCCCTCCACATCGTCGCCATCCAGTTAAATATTTTTACACCAGTAGGCACAGCAATTGACATTGTTGCGTACATAAAGAACAACTCGCCAGCTAAAGGCATGCCAACTGTAAACATATGATGTGCCCATACGAAAAAGGATAAGAAAGCAATTGACGCTGTTGCATAGACCATAGAGGTGTAACCAAATAGCGGCTTACGAGAAAAAGTTGGAATAATTTGTGAAATTACGCCAAAAGAAGGAAGCACTAAAATATAAACCTCGGGATGACCAAAAAACCAAAAAATATGCTGAAACATTACGGGATCACCCCCGCCAGCAGCATCAAAAAATGCGGTTCCAAAATACTTATCCGTCAGCAACATGGTAACACCGCCAGCAAGAACCGGCATCGCGGCGATCAGCAAAAATGCTGTTATTATCCACGTCCACACAAATAAAGGTAATCTCATAAACGTCATGCCGGGAGCCCGCATATTAAAAACAGTCGCGATAATATTAATTGCGCCCATTATTGATGAGATACCCAGAAAATGAACCGCAAACACTAAGTAAGGGAAACCATCACCCAGTTGTAATACAAGAGGGGGATACATTGTCCATCCGCCTGCTGGAGCACCACCTTGCATAAAGAAAGTTGAAAGTAATAACGTAAAAGCAAAAGGCAAGATCCAAAAGCTCATATTATTCATACGTGGTAATGCCATATCAGGAGCCCCGATCATTATTGGGATCATCCAGTTAGCAAGACCAACACCTGCGGGCATCAATGCCCCAAATATCATCACCAGCGCATGCACTGTTACCATAGAATTATAAAACTGCGGATCGACGTATTGTAATCCTGGCTGAAACAACTCGGCTCTAATTACCATCGACATAGCGCCGCCAACAAAAAACATTATTAAAGCAAACACCAGATACATGGTGCCTATATCTTTATGATTTGTGGAAAAAAGCCATCGGCCTATTCCAGTTGGTTTGTGATCATGGTGATCGTCGTGAAGAACTGCTTCGCTCATAATTTTTACCTTTTATATAATTTTGTTATTTTAATAAAATTGTTGTAAGTATAATTAAATCTATTTTTTATCTCATTGCCTTTACATCGGATGGTTGAATAACATCCTTGACAGTGTTACCCCACGAATTTCTCTCATGGGTCATTGCCGCTGATATATCTGCATCATTCAGTATGTCTTTAAAAGCCGGCATCATATTTTTTCCATTAAGAATTAGCATGATCATTTCAGATGCGTCTGGGTTATTCACAATAGCGCTTCCAACTAAGGCTGGGAACAAGCCCTCAACACCCTGGCCTTCCGCCATATGACAAGCAGCACAGTTTGTAGCATAAACATCTTTGCCTTTTTCTAGTAATTCGTCTTTAGTCCATTCCCTATCTGCTCCTGCTGCTGCAGCGAGCTGTATTGCTTTTTGTTCTTCAACCCATACAGCATATTCAGCTTTGGGAACAGCCTCGACAACAATCGGCATGAATCCATGATCTCTTCCACAAAGCTCCGCACATTTACCACGATAGACGCCAGGCTCCTCGATATAAGTCCAGTTGTCATTAATAAAACCTGGAATTGCATCGCGTTTCCAGCCTAAAGCAGGTACCCACCAATCATGTATTACATCTGCTGCGGTTGTAAGTATTCGTATTTTTGTATTAATAGGAAGCACAACACGATTATCAACATCCATTAGGTAATTTTCGACTGTCTCAGGATCTATGCCTGAATTTCTTTGTCGTGCCTCGTTGCTGTCTTGTGATAATGAACTAAAAAAACTAATTCCCTCGTCTAGGTAATCATATTTCCATTTCCATTGATAGCCGGTAACTTTTACTGTCATTTCGGCATCACCTGTCTGCTCCATGAAGACCAATGCCTTGGTTGCAGGAATAGCCATAACAACGAGTATTATTATTGGGATTACTGTCCATGTTATTTCGGCCGACGTACTGTGATGAAATTGTTCTGCTACTGCGCCTTTAGATTTTCTATGATGATATATTGACCAACACATAACAGAGAAAACGACTACGCCGATCGCCGTAACGATGTATAAAATTTGCATGTGTAATCCATAAACCATTTTGCTTGTTGGGGTGACGCCCTTTGTAAGATTAAGCACATTCATATAATCAGCCAATGCCATTTCACTTATGAACATCAGTGAAAAAACACTTATTGCAAACATAATTTGTTTAAATTTATTGACAAACATTACAACTTTCCTCTGTGATTATGATTTTCATTTTTTAAGTATTTTCTTTAATTCTATTGCCAAACGTTGGCGTTCTTGTTCATTTAAAAATTTACCAATCTCAAGTTGTCTTCCGTGAGAGCGTAATAATAGTCGGCTTGGATACCAGTTATTCCATGAACGTTCTAATACAACTTGTGCCCATGTTCTATCAATCTCGAAAACTTTTTCTGCAGTATTATGCCCAATTTCTATTCTTATTTTATCGTCCGCAACACAAACAACTTCTTTAATATTGCTTCGCCAAGCACTTATATACAAAACCACACCGAGTGCTGTTAGTTCTAATCCTGCAAATGGCAAGATAAGTGTAAACCCCTGAGAAAAAAAGCCTAATGCAATAATTATTGTTACCGTCGATATCAAAAAATAAATTAACATTATCTGTTGCCAAGGCATGGCTCTATTTGGCATAACCATGATAGTTTTTTCTAAATTATTTTCGTTTGTTAGATTAAAGAGCATCTCTGTCGATAAAACTATTCCATAAAAAATTGTTAATTTTGTTTTCTTCAGCCGACTCAAATGTAAGCTCTTCTAGCCGGACTGTTATAAAAGAAGCGATATATTAACCTAACTTGGCCTCTGTTTTAAATGTTAAATCTGCGAAATAAAAGATGGAGACACCTCTGTCGAAAGTTTGTCTCGATCAAAATTGCTATTATATGGTAAATGTCCTATGTGCGGGCAATTTAAGCGTTTTTTTAAGGTTCTTATCGTTTCCATGGGTGTGTCGTAGGTGCTGTCTAAATGACTGCTCGCCCAACCACAAAGCCGGATGCCTTGGGATTTTATCGACTCTGAGGTTAATATTGCATGGTTTATACATCCTAATCTCAGCCCTACCACTAAAATAACCGATAAATTGAGTGTTTCAACAAGATCTGAAAAAGCGTATTTGTCGTTTATAGGTACCCGCCAACCACCTATACCCTCCATAATCAAAATATCGAAAGCGGAATTTAAAGTATGAAAATTTTTTATTATTTGGCTAGGGTCGATTATTCTATGTTCGATTTCAGCGGCTATATGAGGTGCTGCGGGCAAGGCAAAAACAAAGGGGTTTACCAGATTATATGAAACTTTGTGACTACAATTTTGCATAATTAATTTTGCGTCCTCATTAATTAATTCGCTATTTATCATCTCTGCTCCGGTGGCAATTGGCTTCATACCACCAACACTATATTCAGCGTTTTTTAAAGCTGTCATTAAGGCAATGGTAAACCATGTCTTGCCAACGCCAGTATCGGTGCCTGTCACAAAAAAATTTTTCATTATATTAAGTTACCGTTTTTTTTAGCTGCTCTTTGACTAGCTCTAATGACACAGATTGTATATTAGTTTTATCTTGAGATTTCCATGCATGGCCATAAATAACCTCATAAGTTGCTGGTAGTTTTTTATTTTCACGATATGTTTCATAATGTTCAAAAACTTTCTTTAGTCTATTTTTTCCTGTTAATGTTTTTCTTCTGCCGCTATTGACATTGTTTGCGCCGATATACTTCAGCTCATACATAAGCTGACGACAATCATCATAAGTTAAAATGATTTTTTCTGTATTCAAAACAGGAGAAGTTAATCTATTACGAACTAATGCGTCGCCAATATCATGCATGTCAACAAAAGCATTCACATGAACAAAGTCATCAACGTAACTCCAACAATCGCGAAGCTCTATCAATGAATCGGGCCCAAAACTCGAGAAAAGAAACATGCCGTCTTGCTTAAGCGTGCGCTCAACCTCATCGAAAACTATATCGAGATCGTTGCACCACTGAATTGTTGATCCACAAAAAATTAAATCAAAATGTTTGTCAATAAAAGGTAATTTGTTTGCATCTGCACAAATAAAATGATCCTTTGAAAAAAAAAGAGGCGATTTTTTTTTCGATGTCTTTAACATCTTCTCGGCTATATCGACCTGGAAAATTTGTGCATTCCTATATCTTTTATGAAAAATTTTTGCTCCATAGCCCGTGCCTGATCCTAAATCAAGAATCTTTGTTGGCTTGATTTTTATTTGGTCGAGAGACTCTATTAATCTATCAGCTGCAATACGTTGTAACACGGAATAGTTATCGTAACTTTCGGATGCTCTATCAAAAGCTGCGCGGACACTGCCAATTTTTTTTGAATATTTTTTTTGACTATTAAATTCTTTCATTCAAAAACTCACTAATTACTTTATACGTCACCTCGGGCTGACTAATGAAGGGGGCATGCCCACAGTTTTTTATGGTTATACACCGCGCTTCGGGCATCAGGCATTCTACTTGTTTAATTATTTCCCTTTTAATAAGAATATCGTTTTCGCCGAAAATAAAAAAGCAGGGTATATTTATAGATGCTAAGATTTTTCTAAAGTCGGTTGTTTCCAATTCATTTAACCAACGAGAGAGAGAGTTTTTATTGCTCTCATGAGCTAAATATCTTCTTACAGCCTTGTTTGTTTTTGATGCTTGCGTATCTCCATGAGCCACCAAGCTAGCAAAATGGTTCAATGAACTTCTTGTATTATTCAAAAGCTTTTTCTTTAATTCTTCCAAATCTTTTGTATCAATTACATTGTGCCACCTATCCTTGTTGATAAAACAAGGTGTGCTTGCAATAAAAATTACTGCCCTTATTTTTGATGACATGCCTAGCAGTCTAAGTGCAATTAACCCGCTAATTGACCAGGCAATAAGTATAGAATCATTATTAATAATTTTACTCAATGCTTCTGAAGCAGACTGAAGAATGGTGCCTTCAGGTTTAACAATAGAGTCGTAAAGACAAGGCGTATAGGTATTTTTAAAAAGATTGAATTTTGGGCTAAATTTTTCCCAAATTAGATTTGTTACTCCCCATCCATGTAACAAAAAACAATCCATATTTTTAATTTCTTGCACTTAAAATCTCGCTTATAGTATTTAATAAAAGAGAGATGTTTTCCTTTGTATGTAAAGCTGTGAGACTTATTCGCAATCTTGAGGTTCCCTTGGGAACTGTTGGCGGACGGATAGCAGAAGCCAATATATTTTTTTTATAAAGCGCTCTACTTATCTTATCAGTTTCTTTCGCACATCCAAAAATCATTGGCTGAATATGATTGGGTGAGTTAGTTATAGGCAAGCCAAGATTTATAGCTGATTCTTTGTAGCTTTTAACTAAGTGTTTAATGTGCGCTCTTTTGTTGTCACTTTTTTCTACTAAATCTACAGCTTGTGTAATTGTTGCTGCGAGCGAAGGCAGCAGTGCAGTTGTGTAAATATATGTTCTTGCCTTTTGGATAAAGGCTTCGATAATTGCCTCGCTTCCGGCTATGAACGCACCCGATGCTCCAAATGATTTGCCGAAGGTGCCTATTAATAGGTCAATTTCATTTTCAACATCAAATTCTTCTGCTAGGCCAGCCCCTCTTTTCCCTAGAACGCCTATGCCATGAGCATCATCAACAATTAACAAAGCATTATACTTTCTACACATTTTTGATATTTCAGCTAATGGGGCATAATCTCCGTCCATACTAAAAACGCCGTCTGTCATAATAATCTGTTCCTGTTCTTTATGCTTTTCTAGTATTTTCTCTAGATGGGCCAAATCTTTATGGCGATAACGCACAAGCCTTCCCTTTGAGAGTGCTGCTGCATCAACTAAAGACGCATGGTTTAGTTTGTCTTGAATAATTATTGTATTTTTATTAATTAAGGCGGAAGCAACTGCTAAATTTGCGTGGTACCCCGATGAAAAAACTAAGGCTGCTTGTTTATTAAAAAACGACGATAGTTTTTTTTCCAAAGTGCGATGTGCTTTTACATGCCCAGTCATTAACTGTGAAGAACCGGAGCCAATACCGTGCTTGTTAATAGCATCAATCATGCAGCGCTTTAATTCTTCATTGTTTGCAAAACCTAGATAATCATTGCTACTAAAATTTAAAAACTTTTTCCCGCAAACCGAGATCTGCGCACCTTGTGGCGACGTAATAATTTTTCTTTCTCTAAATAAGCCCTGTTCTTTACGTTTTTTTATTTCTGAATCAATGTTCATAAAAAAATTACACCTTTTTAATCATGGGCTATAATTTTCGCTTGGCTCTATTCCTAATCGTTTTAATAATTCACGATCTTGTTGCAGCTGGGGGTTATTTGTTGTTAAGAGCTTCTCTCCATAAAAAATTGAATTGGCGCCAGCGAGATAAGATAAAGCCTGCATCTCATCAGACATTTCATTTCTCCCAGCAGATAATCTTACATAAGATTTGGGCATCATAATTCTTGCTGAAGCAATGATTCTTATAAAATCTATTGGGTCGATGGTTTCAACATCATTGAGCGGCGTTCCCTCTACCTTAACTAACATGTTGATTGGGACGCTCTCGGGATGTGACGGCATGTTTGCAAGTATTAATAAAAAATCCGCTCTATCATCAATGCTCTCGCCCATTCCTATTATCCCGCCACAACAAACATTGATGCCGGCATCTCTTACATGTTCAAGTGTCTCCAGTCTTTCATCGTAATCTCTAGTAGTAATGATCTTTGTATAATATTCCGGGGAGCTATCAATATTATGGTTGTAGTAATCCAGTCCAGCTGCTTTCAGCTGGTCCGCTTGGTCACGGGACAACATACCAAGAGTCACGCAAGTCTCCATTTTCATCTTTTTTACAGCCTTGACCATTGAAATAACCTTATCTAAATCTCTTTGTTTTGGCTGTCGCCACGCCGCGCCCATACAAAATCGTGTTGCTCCCTTATCTTTAGCGCTTTGTGCCCGTGACTCGACATCTTGAACCGCAGCCAGCTTTTCTGCCTCAACCCCGGTCTGATATCTTGAGCTTTGTGGACAATAAGCGCAGTCTTCTGGGCATCCGCCGCTCTTTATATTCATCAAAGTGCTAAGTTGCACCTTGTTGGGATCAAAGTTATACCTATGCGTTTGTTGGGCTCTGTGTAATAAATCGTTAAAAGGTTGTTGAAGTAGCGCTAGTGTTTCTTTTTTGGTCCAGTTATGTCTTATTGATGGGCTTTTACGCATTAACATCGGCAATTGGCTCCCTGTAAACTTTTTAGATAACCATAGGTTAACAGTTTAGCCCACGCCTGTGGTTAAAAATTTTGAGGGTGTTTTTTTGCTCCTAGATGTCTATGTTTTCAACGGTGTGAGCGTATTTTTCGATTAAGAGTCTGCGAGGTTCAACATCATCCCCCATCAGATCGCGAAACATTTCATCAGCATCCTTGGCCTCTTTGATTGTCACCAAAGATAAACTTCTATTTTCTATGTCCATCGTTGTTTCATAAAGCTGTTCGGGGTTCATTTCTCCAAGGCCTTTATATCTTTGCAGAGACAAACCATGCTCAACTTCTTTTAATAACCAATCAAAAGCTTCTTTCGGGTTAGTAACCGCTTGCTTACGTTCTCCGCGCTGTATATATGCGCCTTCTCCTAACATCACTTCGGCGCCTAACGCAGATAGTCGCTTATAGTCCTCAGATGAAAAGAATTCTGGCATAAATATCTCATTAACTTCATTGCCATGGTTTAAAAAAGTAATTTTAGCCCCGGACGTTTTTTCCTCGGTTGTAAATTGCTCAAAATTGTATTCTGTGCCAGATGGGTTGCTATTTAACATGCCGGTTAACTCGCCAAACCAATTTTTTATAACTACGGGATCTTTTGTGTCTTCAATGGTTAGGGCCGGCATTTCTCTAATTGCCTCTACAATGGGAAAATGATGGCGTTTTGATAAGCGCTGGCTTGCGTGATTCATTGAGACATAAAGCTCGATTAGTTTTTTTAGTTTGTCGCCTGATATTGATTTATCAGCGCCAGTAAAAAGCTCACTTTTTTCCAAAGCCAGCTCTTGAAAATAAGCCTCCTTTGCCACATCGTCTTTTAAATAACGCTCTTGTTTTCCTTTTTTTATCTTGTATAAGGGCGGCTCGGCTATGTAAATATGTCCCTGGGTGACTAATTCAGGCATTTTTCGATAGAAAAAAGTTAAGAGTAGTGTTCGAATGTGTGCGCCGTCTACATCCGCATCTGTCATTATAATTATTCTGTGATACCTAAGCTTATCAATATTAAACTCATCTTTTCCAAAACTACACCCTAACGCTTTGATAAGCGTGCTTATCTCTACTGATGACAGAATTTTGTCCACTCGCGCTTTTTCAACATTTAATATTTTTCCCTTTAGGGGAAGAATTGCTTGTGTACGTCTGTCGCGGCCTTGTTTTGCTGATCCGCCCGCCGAATCTCCCTCAACGAGAAATAGCTCAGATTGCGCGGGATCCTTTTCTTGGCAATCTGCAAGCTTTCCGGGCAAGCCAGCGACATCAAGAGCAGTCTTCCTTCTGGTAAGCTCGCGCGCCTTTCTAGCTGCCTCTCTTGCGCTTGCGGCTTCAACTATTTTTCCACAAACAGCTTTTGCTTCCGCTGGCTTTTCAAGTAAAAATTCCTGCAGTTTCTCTATTACTGATGATTCAACGACAGGCTTAACCTCGCTTGAGACAAGCTTATCTTTAGTCTGTGATGAAAATTTGGGGTCTGGCACCTTGAGAGACAAAACCGCGGTTAAACCTTCTCTTGCGTCTTCCCCGGTAATGTTTATTTTGTTTTTGGAGGTTGTCCCTTGCTTTTCCATATATTGGTTGAGGCTTCTGGTTAGCGCTCCTCTAAAACCAGAAAGATGAGTTCCGCCGTCTTTTTGGGGGATATTGTTTGTGAAGCAGTAAATTCCCTCTTGATAGGTTTCGTTCCACTGCATCGCTAGCTCCAAACTAATTCCTTTTTTCTCATATTTTATGTCGATAACTGTATTGTGGATTGGAGTGGTATTCCTGTTGAGATGGTTTACAAAGGCGCTTATCCCTCCCTCGTACTCAAAACGCTCGGTTTTGCCGTCTCTTTCATCGGTTAGCTCAATACAAATGCCCGAATTTAGAAATGAGAGCTCTTGCAGTCTCTTGGCAAGAATATCGTAATGGTACTCGACACGCTTAAAAACGTCGGTACTTGGTAAAAAGCGAACTTCTGTGCCGGTTTTATCTGTGGCGCCCCCTTTCTCTAGCGGGGACACAGGGTCTCCGTTTTTATAGCTTTGGTGGTGGCTGAAGCCTTCTCGGCTAATAATCAGCTCAAGTTCTTCTGAAAGCGCGTTTACAACCGAAACACCTACTCCGTGAAGCCCTCCCGAGACTTTGTATGAGTTGTCGTCAAATTTCCCTCCGGCATGAAGGGTCGTCATTATGACCTCTGCCGCGGAAACCCCCTCTTCCTCATGAATGCCAACAGGTATGCCGCGGCCATTATCCGACACAGATATTGATTCATTGGCATGAATTACAACCTTAATTTCACTGCAATGACCGGCTAAAGCCTCGTCAATGCTGTTATCAACCACCTCGAAAACCATGTGGTGTAATCCTGTACCGTCTTCCGTGTCGCCGATGTACATTCCTGGCCTTTTTCTGACGGCCTCAAGGCCCTTTAAAACCTTAATTTTGGATGAATCATATGTGTTTTCTTTTGACATAGCGCCTCTCTTTTGTGATGCTTTTATTTTACCATTTTTTTTATCTTTCCGCGTTCCACGTGGAACGTTGCAATACTGTTTTTATCTTGTTCCGCCCATCGTGGCGGAGCTATAGAACTGACAAACGTTTGTGTTTTGTTGGCCAGCAACAAATTAAGTGTTTTTTCTGATGACTCTTGGTCCAGCTCAGCATAAAGGTCGTCGACCAGCATTATTGGGCTTCCTCCGGTCTCCTTTAGCTTGTCTAGCTGTGTGGACACCAGCGCTGCTGCAAAAAGTTTTGTTTGTCCTCGTGACAAGTGTTTTCCAACAGACAAGCCCTGATAATCAAAGCTTATGTCGGTTCTGTGGGGCCCAAAAGTCGTAAACCCTTTTTTTGCGTCTTCGTTTCTGCTGGCTTTCAAGACATTAAGCAGGCCTTTTTCTTTGTAGTTGCTGTTTTCATAACAAATTTCTGCATCCCCCAAAAGCACAACAGGCAAATGTTTGTCGTTGAATTTATTGCTAATCTCTTTTATATACTTGGTTCTCATATGATCTATTTGATTGGCTTCTTGTTCTATTTGCCTTTCCCAGCCCTCGATTTCTACAGAATTATAAGACTTCCTTTGTTTCAAAAGCATGTTCCTTTGCCGCAGCGCCTTGTGGTATTTTTTCCAAATCTCTATGTAGCCCTGTTCCACGTGAAACAACGACCAATCGAGCCAGCGTCTTCTGACTTTTGGAGGTCCCGTAAAAAGAAGCTGATAGTCTGGGGTTAACACGTAAATGGGTATGTTTTTAGCCTGTTGTGAGGCGGTTTGTACATGTTCCCCATTAAATTTAATTTGGGTTGCGCCCGATCCCTTTTCGACACCAACAGAAAAACTTTTGTTCTCTCTCATTCCTTTTGCAAAAACACGGAGCCTCTTATGTTTCTTTGTTATTACGTCGCTTATTCGTTTGCTTCTAAACGATTTCAGGCACGATAGCAGGTAAATGCTCTCCAAAATGGAGGTTTTTCCGCTAGCGTTTGGACCATAAAAAACATTCAATGCTGGGTTCGTTTGAAGAGTAAAATCCTTTAGGTTGCGAATCGAATTTACAGTAAGTTCTTCAATATAAAGCATTTTTTAAAGTTTCATCGGCATCACCACGTACTGACATTGAAAATCTTTTTCTGGGGTTATCAGGCAACTGCTATTGGGGTTTTGAACGCTTAATTTAACTTTTTCGGTTTTAATCGTCTTAAGCGCCTCGATGAGATATAGCACGTTAAAGCCGATTTCCATTTCTTCCCCTTGATAATCAACGCCCAGTTCTTCGTCAGCCTCCTCTTTTTCAGGGTTGTGCGCTGTGATGCTTAGCGTGTTGCTCGCAAACGCGATCCTTACGCCGCGATATTTTTCATTGGATAATATCGACACCCTTTCCAGGCTGTTTTTTAACGCCTCTCGATCAGCAACGACAATTGCCTCGCTCGGCTCTGGGATAACCTTTTGATAATCCGGGAATTTTCCATCGATAAGTTTGCTTGTAAACGCCAGATGTCCGGTTTTTGCCTGTATGTGATTTTTGCTTATTCTTATGGTTGTGGTCTCTTTTGTGGTTTGAAGCAAGCGTATTAGCTCGGTCACGCCTTTTCTGGGGACAATTATTTGTTTTGGTTGGTCAATTTTTGTTTTTATTTTCGTTTCATCGAACGCCAGTCTGTGGCCGTCAGTTGCAACTGCAACCAAGGTGTCATTTGCGATCTCAAGCAATAGTCCGTTTAGATAATAACGAACATCTTGCTGCGCCATCGCGAATTCTGTGTTTGCCAAGAGTTTTGTTAGTTTTTCTTGGTCGATTTCAAAATCTGCTGTTTCGTCTGTTATGTCAATTACGGGAAATTCTTGCGCGGGGAGGGTTGCTAACGTAAACCTGCTCTTTCCGCACTTGATAAGTGTTTTATTTTCTTTGACATCAAATTCCAGTACGGCTCCATCAGGCGATAGACGGCATATGTCCAGTAGTTTCTTCGCGGGTAACGTGAGTCTCGTGCTTTGTCCTAGTTCGGCCGCAACATCAACAACCAGCTCAACCTCCATATCTGTTGCTGTTATTGAAAAAGATTCTGGTTTTATATTAAAAAGCAGATTCGAAAGAATGGGTAGTGTTTGACGCCGATCGACAACGCCACTCAAAGCCTGTAGAGGCGACAGAAGATTATCTCTTTTAATATTAAAATTCATATATACACCTTATTATTACTATTATTAGTCAGTCAATATTTTGTGGGTAACTTTTTTTTATAATTAAAATCATATATTTATGTCTAAAATGCACCTTAATACGTTTGTTAATAACTCTGTTTTTTCTGTTAGCATGCTGTTAATCAAAGTGCGCAAAAAACACACACATCTGTTCCCCACAGTTAATTATCAGCTTGTTATTATGTTTGTTAAGTTTGTGTAATCCTCGTCCACACGGCTTTCCGTTTCTCTTAGCTCTTTTATTTTTCTGTGGGCGTGTATAACTGTTGTATGGTCTCTTCCCCCAAAAGCGTCCCCTATCTCAGGAAGACTGTGGGTTGTTAGGTCTTTCGTGATGGACATAGCTATTTGCCGGGGCCTAGTTATTGACCTATTTCTCCTTTTTGACAGCAGATCGGCAACCCTTATTTTATAGTACTCCGCCGTTGTTTTTTGTATGTTTTCTATAGTTACTTGTTTATCTTGAATTTTTAATAAATCACGAAGTGCATTTTTTGTAAATTCAAGATTTATTGGTTGTTTTGTAAGGTTTGCATTAGCAATTACACGATTCAATGCACCTTCAAGCTCGCGAACATTCGAACGAAAACGCTCGGCTATAAAAAAAGAAACGTCATCCGGAAGCTCAACAGATGTTTTTAAAGCTTTTTTCCGGACAATTGCCACCCGGGTTTCGAGCTCAGGCGGCTCAATGGCAACAGTTAATCCCCAGCCAAAGCGCGACTTTAATCGCTCTTCTAGCCCACTAACTTCTTTTGGGTAACGATCGCAGGTCAAAACTATTTGGTGTTGACCCTCTAAAAGCGCATTGAAAGTATGAAAAAACTCCTCTTGAGAGCGTTCTTTTTTTGCAAAAAATTGAATATCATCAATAAGAAGGGTGTTTAATGAGCGATAATAGCGCTTAAACTCATTGATTTTATTGTGTTGCAACGCACTGACCATGTCTGCCACAAACCTTTCAGAGTGAAGGTATGCTATTTTTGCAGAAGGGTCGCTTTCTAAAATCTGCCACCCTATTGCATGCATCAAATGCGTCTTACCGAGACCAACACCCCCGTAAATAAACAAAGGGTTGTATGCGCCACCAGGGTTTGTGGAAACCTGAACCGAAGCCGCCCTTGCGAGCTGATTCGAGTTGCCTTCAACAAAAGCATCAAAATTAAATGCCCGATTCAAGCTGTTTGGGGTGCCCCCGACGGGCTTTTTCACGGCAGGCTTTTCGCCAGACCCAACCAATCGTTTTGGTTGCGAGCTTTGTTCTTCTTCAGATCTTGCTTGCCGGGTTCCTACGCCCAGTTGCACCAAAACTTTTTCTTGGTTGGGGCGGGTGTTTGAGAGAAGTTCTTCGATTCTTGATAGATAGCGCTCATTTATCCAGTCTTGCACAAAGCGGTTTGGCGCAAGCAGTTCTACGCTGCCGTTTTTTTCAATTGCGTGTAAAGGGCGAATCCAGGTATCGAACTGCTGGCTTGAGAGCTCAACCTCAAGTTGTTCCAAACAGTGTTTCCATGGAGTTGTTTCCACCAAATGCCCTCGTTGAAAAAAAATACAAAGAAGAGTGGATTTTATACCCGATGAAAATAGTTATCCACAACTACAAAACATTTTCATAAAATCAGGATATGAATTGACATGATCGACAAGGCAACAGTAACATATGCGACCTTTTTAATCTAAATGGTGTCATAAGGTATTTGAGCATGAAACAAACTTACCAACCAAGCAAACTTAAGCGCAAAAGAAACCACGGTTTTCGTGCAAGAATGCAAACACGTTCCGGAAGACAAATTATAAAAGCAAGACGAAAAAAAGGAAGGAAACGACTTTCAGCCTGAACAACAAAACTCAAATGGTTGCCCCATGTTTAACAGGACGGTTTCGTTTTTATAATAGGCTGCAAAGCCAAGAGGATTTTGCAGCAGTTTTTGCGTGTAACAACCGATCAAGCGACGAATTGTTTTTATTTTTGTCAAAAAAAAATGGCACAGACATAGCGCGCCTCGGTCTTGCAATATCTAAAAAATATATAAAAAAATCTGTCGACAGGAACCGTATTAAACGAATTGTAAGGGAGAGTTTTCGTTTGCAAAAAAAGAACTTAAAAGGAATTGATGTTGTTGTGTTGTTAAAAAAGGAAATTAATAAAAGACGCATTAAAGAAATAAAAATACTCGATACGCACTGGGAAAAAACAACAAAGTGAAAACAATAATAATAAAGCTGGTTATTTTTTATCAGCGATTTGTTAGTCCTTTCTTCCGTCCGTGTTGCAGGTTTTATCCAACATGTTCCGAGTACACGAGAGAGGCTTTGGCAAAACACGGAATTTACAAAGCTCTTTTTTTATCGCTCAAAAGGTTTATAAGATGTAATCCTTTTTTTAAGGGCGGAGTCGACCTTGTTCCCTCACAAAATAAAAAAAGGAGCGCCTAATGGAGACGCCTCGTTTTTTACTATTAATTTCACTGGGCTTGGTGTTGACCATGATTTATACCACGTGGATAAATGATTATGGACAAAGCAAGCCAAACTTAGAGTCTACAGGGGCAGCTACTTCTCCACTCGAACAAGACGTGCTTCCCTCTGATGTTCCATCGCTAAGCATCGACAAGAGTTTGTCGCCAAGTCCAGCGAACAAAGAGCACGACAAAAAAGGGAAAACAATAAATGTAACAACCGATGTGCTCGACATTAAAATTGATACAGCGGGAGGAAGTATTGTACGTGCAGCATTAAAAGACTATCCGATTTCGAAAAAAGATCCTGCACGAAAAATAACGCTTTTATATAAAAAAGACACAAACTATTTTTATGTATTACA